>Ga0209631_10008154_pt1 | contig 10281 bp, 13 predicted proteins | sample COG_08_FD_184752 | JGI IMG/M metagenome (GOLD analysis project Ga0209631, IMG submission 184752) | Pelagic Microbial community sample from North Sea - COGITO 998_met_08 (SPAdes) (version 2) | ecosystem: Environmental > Aquatic > Marine > Neritic zone/Coastal water | place: Helgoland, sampling...
ATAGGAACATCTATGATTTCAATATTTTTAAATCCGTTTATAATTGTCATCATAAATACCAATAGTAGTAATATTACTAATTTAAACATTTTTTTTAAATTTTTTCTATTATAATTAATTATAAAAAATTATAAAAAATCAAATTTTTAATGGTAAAAAAAAATTTCTAACAAATTAAGGTAAAAAAAATTTGATTTAATTTTACTTTATTTTTATTTTTTAAAAAAATTTAACCAAAAAAAACAAAACGATGTCTTTCGCAAAAAAACTTTACAATATTACTGTATCTTCACAAGATGTGATGAAAGAAAAAAAGAAAGCTAAGAAAAAAGCTTTTTTGAAGAAGAAACAGGCTCGTTATGATGAACTTATGCATTTTCTCACAAAGAAATATGCTAAAAGTACATATGATAGTCTTGTTCAGGCTGCTCAAAAGGGTTATGCTGAAAAGTATATTAACTTTCATCGTGATGACTTTAAGGCAAACTTTCCAGGTTTAGGTAATCCTAGTCAGGTTCAGAGGAGTTGGTTAAATGAGATGATGGATCATAAATCAAAATATCTGATCAATTATGATGGTAACCCACTATTATTTGATGGTATATATTATGATGTATGGAACAATTGTTCATTTACTACCTATTTTTCCTGGGGGGAGAAGACAAGAAACAAGTATGTGGTCAATAACCATAACAAACGGTTTGAAAAGAGAAATTACTATTCAGACTCTTCCGGAGGTTACAGCTGGATAAATGGTCCAGAACCAGACGGATCCTGGAATTGAGTACATAATAAATCTTTTAAAATCTAATATTTTTTTATTTAAAGATATTTATTTATTTATAAATAAAAAAAATGTCAGATACCAAACAAATTAAAAATATTGTTAAAGATATGTGCAACACAGATTATAAATTAGGAATGAAACATATGCATGATAATTGTGTTTTTGTAAGACCATCAGGTAATCCATTAGATAGAGAAGGTTGGGAAAATATGATGACTAATGATGATGTTACTGTAACAAGTAATGAACTATTAAGCATTAATAAATTAGAAGTTTCTGATAATATGGCGTATGTATGCTATACTACTCATGGTAAATTTAATTATAAGGGAACTAATAATGATGATGTCGCTGTCTTAACCAGTATTCTAAAAAAAGAAAATGGTGAATGGAAAGTAATTCATGGACAACGATCAACTGGAAGAAAACCATCAGATCCCTTACCTAAATTTTAAATTTATAAAATTTGGTAAAAATCATCATTTTTATTTGTTTTTTCATTTACAAATTCTTTATCTTTTAATAAAAGATAAATAGTTGGTATCGCGGCTAATTCATCAAATATACCAGATATTATAGCAATATCTATTTGAATAATAGATAATTGTAATGTAAGTGCATATCTAATTGCGTTTAACATAAACATGATATTGGCTAATATTTGTAATTCTGTTCTAGTAAAACCTTCAATTTTTTTTTGATTTGGATTATAAATATTAAAAGTTAATATGGGCATTCCTAATTCAGTAATAAATACTTTACAGATACGAAATATGAATATATATATTAATAAAATACTATATCTTAACCAACTATCAATTTTGATAGATATAATTATTAAATCATCATTAGGTCCAAAACGATAATATGAACTATTTTTATTTGCTAATAATATTGTCGGTATTATTACTGATATTAATAATAATAATTGTCCTACAATACATATTTTTAATCTTTCTTTAGGCGTCATTTTTAATATACTGAACTTGAAATATTTAAATATCAAATTTATCTTTATCTTAGAAACTTATTTAAATAATTTAATATCTTATATATCCAACCTATATTAAAATAATTTTTAAAAATTGGTTCTGATAAAATTTCAGAAATATTCATTTATTTTAAAAATATATTATATAAAATAAAAATATACGCCATCATTTTTATATAAAAATATCTTTATAACTATTAAATAATGGATAATATTAATGAGGATGGTATAATCCGTATTATTATGTTATATTTAGATTTTGAAACTTGTTGTAAAAATTCATCCTTGTTAAATTTTGCTTTAACAAATAGAAAATATATGGGTTTAATGTCAAAATTAAATAAACATAGTAAAATTAAATATTATAAATTATCTTATAAATTCCAACATAAATTAAACTCTAAATATAATAACATTTGTATCAAATGTAATAACTTATTTAATTATAAAATAGAAACATTAATAAGAATATATAAAAAAAGCTGGAATTATAATCCAGTTAATTTTGCATGTATGCCAATAGCTAAATCTAGTATATATAGGGAGTTTATACATTTTAATTCTAATGAAATGTGTAAATTATTTGTAAAAAAAACTAAATTATTATTTCCAAATGTAAAATTATTTGGATCCAACTGTTGTAGCGGAAAAGGTATTGAAATATATTTAAAAATAGAAAAATAATTATTTAATGATTATTTAATAATTATTTAATTATATGAGTGAAAATAAAACCAATTGCATGAAGTATTGTGTTCAATGGTTGGACTGTGTGGATAAAGACAATAATTTTAAAAAAAAAACCTTTTGGGAGTTATTTAAAGTAACACCTGTTGATATTAATCCTAATATTGCAGATAATAAAAAATTATACTATAATAAATTAAATAATAATAATAATTGCCAGGAAATTTTTGATAATTGGGTTAATTGTCATAATTCTAAACAAAAATAAATAAAAATTTTTTATTTATTTATTTTTACATTTCCAACATTAGATGATTCTTATTCATTGTATTTAGTTAGTAAAAAAAATCATTAAATAATTTTTATTAGTATATATATATATAAATAATGTCGTGTGTAAAACAAACTACTAAAAAATATACTGGAAGAAAATCTCCTCCATATAACGCAAATGAATGTTGTGGACAAATCAAACAAGGAAATAATGGTATGATGTATGAAAGCAAACCTCATAAAAAAGGTAAATGTAAATGGTATAAAGTAACTGTTAAAAAACCTGTTAAAAAACCTGTTAAAAAACCTGTTAAAAAACCTGCTAAATCACCCGTTAAAAAAAAATCACCCGTTAAAAAAACTCAAAATGCTAAAATTAAAAAAGGGTTACAATATGCTGAAAAACTTGTAGGTATCAAATATAAAGCGAGTAACAAACCTCCTATTGAAGATTCTGCTCCGTTTTGGAATAGAAATGGTAATGTACCGTCAATACAAGATATTAAGAAAGGAGGACTAGCTTGTGTAGGTGTTACAAATTTAATTAGAAGATATTTAGGTTTAAAAATTCCAACTGACACTGGTAAATGGAAAGATATTTTTCCAGGTGGTACTGGTGCATACTTTCATTATTTTACTAAAAAACAAATTAACTACGATAAAACTTATCCAAAAGGTACATTATTAATAGAAGATTGGAATCCTAAAAATATGGGTCATGTAGCAATATTATGGACAGAAAGTAAAAAAGGTCTATTAGATAGTAAAATATTACATTCTAGACATGATGGATCCCAATCTGTAGTCATTGAGGATTTAAAAGATTATAAAATGAATAAACGTTTTACACATATTTGTCTACCTAAAGATTGGATGATAAAAAATTAGTATTGTTTAATATATTTTCATAAAAATTTGATTTAAAAAAATAATAAAATAATATAAATAATGTATTCGCCTCTATCATTAATAAAGCTATCTGCAAATAATGTATTAAAATTGTGTAAATCTAGATCATTGGAATATAATACAACAATTATAGATGAAATTAATAATCTAAATATTCCAGATGATATTAAAATTATTGTTAAAAATAGATATTATTTTTATAAGCAACTTAATCAATAAAAAATTTTAATAATTAACTAGGTAAAATCTAATAATAGCTTCTCCTAATTTTTTAGAAATTGAATCTATATTCCTTTTATCTCTTAAATCTCTAGATAATTCTAATTGAATAGCATCTAAATTATATAAATTACTATAATTTTTTATTAAATAACCACCATTAAAATAAATATTTTTTTTACCTATACGTTTTTTAATTTTTTTTAATTTTTTGTAATTGTATCCTGGTAAATTATCAATATTTAAAAAAAAAGACAAACTTCTTTTGCCAAAAATTAAATCAGACATATCATATTTGTTAGATAAATATTTTAATGTAAATAAATTATAATTTTTTTCAAATATTTCTTCTAATTTATTACCATATCCTATTTGAATTAGCTCTTTAGATTTATTATTACCATGAACATCTATAATAATACAATGTCCAAATTTTTTTTTACAATTAATTATAATTTCAGTTAATTTATTATGAAATTTATTCCAATATATTCCAGAAATATCATTCATAGAATATTTATAATTTCTGTTTAAATCTATATATTTTCGATCAATATTATTCAAAATTAAATAAGGTTTTTTATTGATACTGGAATTAATATATTTTGATATTTCTAAACAAATTAATGATGTATTTAAATCATTATTTGTTATTATATTTTTACCTTCCCTGATTTTTGAATTAATTTTGTCTTTACCATTATGTAAAGAAGTCAAAATTATAGGTGTGTCACCTTTAAAATATGTAATACTTTTCATTATTATGATATAATGAGAAATATTTTTTAAATAACAATAATTTTAATTATCAATCAAAATTTCGTTTAGTAAAGTATATAATTTATTTGCATTTTTGTCCTCTGTAAAATACGATATGTCTCTATTTAAGAATAGTAATTGGAATTTTTCATTATTAAACAAATTTTGCATAATTGATGTTAAATGGGAGTCTCCTTTTAAACCAACTGGAATGTAATAATTATTTGTTTTTAAATTTTTTTTTTTATAAAATAAAATATCTATCGAATAATTTTGAAAGTTTTTTTGTATTGCATAAATAGAAATTGGATCAGTTTTTTCATTATCACATTTATACCATATATTTTGAATACCACCATTTTTATCAATGATTGATTTTTTAATTCTACTCTGTATAATTTTTAATTTTCCAGATCCTTTTGTTATGATCGGAACAGGATTATAAAAATATTCATCATTAATAGGTTCGAAGAATCCAACATTATTTTTAATAAATGTTACCTGTTTATCAGTGTTTTTTTTTGAACAAATAATTCCATTAAGTTCATATTGATTATTATTTATATTAATATCATTAAATATATCTTTTACTTCATTTTCATGATTATTTAGTTTAACAATAAAATAATTATTACATTTTATATTTTTATTTTTGTTTAAATTAATTTTGATTAAATCATTAATTGTTTTATTTTTTAAATTAGTTTCAATTTTAAATAAAAGTTTTAATTTTATATTATAATCGTTGTCAAAATTTTTTATTTCATAAAACCCAAATATTTTATAGATTGATGTTAAAAATATTTTTTCATGTTCATTATTTATATTAACATTACCAGTTAGCCAATAATTAGAATCTATATTTATCATTTTTTTATCAATATAATCATTAATATTGAATTCTGAATTACTAACCTCATAATTGTGAATATAATTGTAGCATTTTTTTTTATCTTTATGATAATAGTTATACTCATCCAATGATAAATTTAATAAAAGTGTTTCAATATCTACATTATTTCCTAAATAGTGTAATAAATAGTGTGTTATTTTATAGACTAACTTACGATTATTTATAAAAAAATATTTACACGATTCATTAATATTATTTTTATAATAAAAACCATAATTTTTTATATTTTTTTTCAATATAGTTTTATCTTTAATAATAAAATTAACATTCTCTGCTTTATATTGATTCCAATTAGGATACTGAATAATTTTATATTGATTTTGTCGATAAAAATCTTCTAATATAGGCAACCAATTAAATTTATTTGCTTCAATAAATATTACATTAGAAAAATGTGATTTTTTATATGAAAAATAATTTGGATCAATATTATTAATTATTTTTAAACCTTCTACTTTTGGTAATTTCCAAAAAATATATTTTACATATTTATTTTTAATAAAAATTTGCTTTGTTAATTCAAAAATAGATAAATCTAAAAATTTTAATTCTGAATTTTCTTTATAATCAATCCCTCCCCATGGAGGATCAATATATACAATATCTGTATTTATAGGTTCATCAATTAAATATTCTTTTTTTAAAATTATTTCAGGAAATTTATTCATAATAATATCTTTATTATTGAATGCATTTTTATAAAAAGCTTTTTCGTATATTTCAATATTATTACTTATTATATTATAATGATCATTGTTGATTTCATAAATAATGATTTTAGAAATGTTAATATTTAAAATTAAATTTAATGCATCAAATCCGTTTCCTCCACATACATCAGTAATTGATAAATTATCAGTACTATCAACTTTATCAATTATAAAATTTTTTAAATTAATTTGATCTTTTTTCCTAGTTATACTATATAATCCTACTTCACTAATTTTTAATTTATTGGCATCATTTGCTAAAACTAATTTAACATATTTATAAAAAGGAAAATTGATTTTATAAAAATCATTAATTAATAAATTATTATCAATTGATAAACTTTTTGAATACCAAAATTTTTTTTCTTTTTCAATGATATTTAATTTCAACAATTTAATTAAATTAGAATAATTATTTTTTGTTTTATTTTTTTCATAATTATAATATGGTAATGAGCACCAAAGATTCCATAAGGTTACATTATTTTTTTTTATTAAATCTAGATCTTCCGTTTTTATATTATTTTTAAATAAATTGTAAGCAGTAATGTCATTTTTAAAATATTTTTTATTTTTTTCGTTTATTCTATAAGTCCAATCTTTTATAATTAAACCTTTAAATTTATTAAACATTTCAATTAAATATTAATATTAAATAAATTTTAAATAATTTTTATAATGTTATGTTTCTTTTTCTCGTATCACAAATCTCTTTAACTTAAAAAATACCTTTATATAAAATATTTTAATTTATAAATATAAAAATTTGATTAATTTAACTATAAAGTTTTTTAGTTAATTGATACTATATATGAATTGTCCCGAAAAAATAAATAATAATTTTATTATTGAAAACTTAAAAAAAATTTTTAATGATAAGCTGAGTGTTATCTTGAATGAAATTTCAGATGATTATCAATTAAATAAAGAAAAATTAGTAAAAAAATATATTGATGATAGTTTTGATATTGATTTTTCAACAGCATCTATAAAAAAAAGAAAAAGAAAACAAAATAAATTACTTGCAAAAAATGAATTGTGTATGGCTAGAAAAGCTGATGGATTACAATGCACTAGAAGAAGAAGAGACGGAACTGAATTTTGTGGCAAACATGCATCTAATTTAAAATATGGTAGAGTTGATGATGAGGAATTAAATGATAGTAATAAAGATCAAATAAAATGCACATTGGAAAAAATTGATGGAAATAGTTATTTAGTTGATTGTAATTCAAAATTAGTTTATACTTTTGATACCGACAATCCAACCGTAGTTGGTAAAATGTCTGAAAATGGAACGGTTACCTTCCATAAATAAAATAAAATTTTTATTATTTTTAATAAAAAATTTAATTATTAAGTTCTATTTTTCTTTTTAGGTGATTTTTTCTTTCTACTTCCACCTTTTTTTGGTGATTTTTTCCTTTTTGGTGATTTTTTCTTTCTACTTCCACCTTTTTTTGGTGATTTTTTCCTTTTTGGTGATTTTTTCTTTCTACTTCCACCTTTTTTTGATTTTTTCCTTTTAGAACCTCCCTCTGTTGCTACAACAGGTGGTGCAGGTGGTGCAGGTGCAACTACATCTTTTTCAATTTTCGGCATATTATATACATAATCTGGTCCTGCCAATTTATTCATTGATCTCAATTTTTCTTCACATTCCTCTTTACTTTTTGATCGTTTTGTAGCTCTAGGTCTTACCTTACTATTTTCTGGAGATCCAACTAGGTTATCATACCAACGAAGCTCACCGAATTTGTTTTTTGATTGAAAACAATAACGTTTGTCTTCTGGTAAAGCATCAACACGACCTTTACTCTTTCTAAAAGATTTAAATTTTTTATCTCCATATTCACCAAGTGCTTCGAGGGGGATATATTTGCTAGAAGTTTTCCATGGTCTATCCGCAGATCCATCTCTGTGCTTACATAACTTATCAGATTTTATAGCTTTATTACATTTTGCAAGAGCATGTTGTGGTGATGGAAAATGTTTAAATTTAAAAACGTCTTCTTTCTCGAATTCACCACCGTAACTTTCATATCCTTTTGACAAACTACCATCTGCCTCATATACAGCATATCTATCACCTTTTTTAGGGTGAATTTTACATGTTCGTCCATAATGTGTTTCGGCTGTAACTGCAGCTACTTGTTCTGGTGTCATTGATAAACTTTCATGATCGTATATACCATTTCCTAAACCACCACCTCTTTTAGTTGATTTCTTTTTTCTAACTCTATTTTTTCTTAGATTCTTTTTTTTAGGACTCTTAGAACGCATTTTATATATATTACTAATATTAAAAAAAATCTGTTCAATTATACATAATTTTAATTAATTCATTGGGAGCCTTTCTTTTTAAAATTGCATTATTTTTAAATAAACCAACAAATTCATATAGTTCATCATTTTCTAAAAATAACCAATCATTTATTAAAACATATTCAGTTTTATCAATTGTAATTTTTTTACCATTGGATAATAATTTTAAAATACTATTATTGTCATTATTTATTTTTAATGGTATTTCAGGATGTAATAAATTCCAAAGTTTATCTATAATATCATTTTTATTACCTTTAACTTTAATATTATTATCTTTTAATATTTTTTTTAAATCCACCAACTTAAATTTTTTTAAATCTTCTTTTTTTTCTGAATTTTTCCATTCTTCTATTTTGTATATTTTTTTAGTTTTTGGTTTAGTTACTAGTTTTGGTTTATAATATTTTATTATTGTTTTAGGAATATTATCTATAATTTTACTATAGTCAATATTAAATTTTTTAGATATTTCTATTGCAAATATTTTTTGAATATGTTTTAATTTTTCATCAAAATTAATAATTTCTGAAATGGACTCTGGAACGTAAATTTCATCATATTTATCTGTTTTTATCACATCTATCATTTATTTTTTTATATTTAAATAAAAAGAATTACTTAAATAAAAACTTTTAATTATATTTTGCGCTATTTTAGTTTGTATCCTTACTAATTAGCTACTAAGATTTTTTATTTAAATAAATATTTCCAATTCCCACTAAAACTAATATTGTTCCTACTATAGTATGAAGATCATATTTTTCTTTATAAAAATATATACCTGTAACAGTAGTAAGAATAATTAATGAAGAAGAATATGTAATGTAAGTTATTCCTAATGGTATTTTTTTTAAAGACATAGACATATAATATGCATAAATTAAAAACAATATACTTGCAAGTAATGAATGTTTAATTTTTGTAAATCCAATAGATTGTTTAGCCATAATATTACCTAGATACCCACTTTATAATAGCTAAACATAAATATAAATAATTTTTATCAATCATATTTTTTTTATTATATAATCATATTAAAACTATTTTTACCTATTATTACAATCTTTATTTTTTAATAATAAATATTCATGATTTCGAACATGATAATTTCCAACTGTTTTATTACAGTAATAAATAGAATTTATTAATAATAAAAAGCATGATATAATCTGATAAGAATAATTATATAGCTCAATTCTACCATGTATAACATTTAAAATTAAATACCAAAAGCAAATCATCATACCTGGCATTCGAATGAGTAAATTTAACCATCTATTGTAGTATTTTTCAGTAAGTTTATCAATATATTTATACTTAACTAAAAATAACATCATATAATCTAATCCTCCTGGTAATCCACACATAAAGTAGTTTATAGCACCAATAGTAGCACCTGTTGGTAATGTTAAACCTGAACTAGCGCACATAAAAACAGATACTATATGATGTATTTTAGTTTCTAAATCTAATTTTTCGTATATAAAATGATATAAATGAAATGAAATTATTATACATACACTAGCAATACTATTATAACTATATTCATTTGTTATCGATAATGGATTTAAAAGATAGTAATATGTATCAGAATAAGTAAGATAAACTACATTTAAATTTAAAAAAAAATGCATCAAATAGTATCTTGCAGAATTATTTATAATATATTTTAGTAGAAATACGTCTGTAATAAATGTAATTATAT
>Ga0209631_10008159_pt1 | contig 10275 bp, 5 predicted proteins | sample COG_08_FD_184752 | JGI IMG/M metagenome (GOLD analysis project Ga0209631, IMG submission 184752) | Pelagic Microbial community sample from North Sea - COGITO 998_met_08 (SPAdes) (version 2) | ecosystem: Environmental > Aquatic > Marine > Neritic zone/Coastal water | place: Helgoland, sampling...
AGCTATTTTAATATGATGGGAGCACTATTGGTAGTCACATTGGATGTGGTAATGATTTCATCATACATAGGGCTTGCGGCTAACGGTGTATATTCGACTATACTTTACCTCACAAGTGCATTGCTTGTACCTTATAGAACATTATTAAGAGTGACAGCACCATTAATTTCTGAATATTGGAAAAAAAGTGATGTTTCAAGTATAAATATTGTTTACAAAAAGGTCAGCTCTATTAGTTTAGTAATAGGCGTTTTTGGATTTTTAATTGTTTGGATAAACAGGGAAGAACTCTTTCAGCTATTACCGAATTCTTTTGCTGACGGCATTTATATTTTCTTTTTTCTTATGATTGGAAAAGTTATTGACGCTTATTTTGGTTTAAATGGAACCATCCTTGTGACCTCGAAAAAATTCAGATATGACATTATCTTTACTACATTTTTAGTTGTATTAGTAATTTTACTCAACATGTTATTTATTCCTATTTGGGGTGTTATTGGGGCAGCTTTATCAACGTCCATTGCCTATGTTATGTATAATTTATTAAGGATGTCATTTATCTGGTACCACTACAACTTGAAACCTTTCAAAATACACCAAATTAAGTTATTAGTTCTAGGAACTGCAACATTCCTAGTCTTTTACTTTATTCCCTTCAATTATTTTAGTTTGTGGACTAATTTAATACTTCGATCCATTATATTCTGCTTAATTTTCGGAAGCATTTTTTACTACTACAAAATAGAACCAGAAATTGTGGGATATTTAGATAAAGAGATTAATGCTATAAAAAAGAGGTTTATTAAAAAATAAACTTATGTCTGAATATCCTTTTTCAACTTATTCTTGACAACCAGAAAATGACACTAGTCCTTTCTTTTTAGTGAGTTCTGCTGACTATTATATAGGCGCTAGTCTCAAATACCCGTTAAGAATGGAAAGACACGTTATATATTAAAGAAAAAGATTGTAATTGCTCATTTATATATCTCAACATATTCACCATAAATTAATTGTTTCAAAATTACGGAAATGAATGAATTTTGTAATCTTGATTACATATCCATATATTATGGATTAGTAAGCTTAATGTCTATGAATAATACTTCTGTTCAAGAATGACCTTAATAGCGAGTTATTTTATTAATTTATTAACTAAATCAATAAATTTATTTCGTTCATCAAGAGGAAATCTATCCATTATACTTTTTCTAGATTTTTGTGACAACGAATTTTTATCACTTGCCATTGCTTCAGCAAATAGACTTCTAAGTTCTTCCACATTTTTATGTTTCAAAACAAATCCACAGTCATCAATTATTTCTGGTATTGCAGCTACATCAGAGCCTATTGGAATGCATCCACATAACATCGCCTCACAAATTGCACTTGGGAATCCCTCACAAATTGACAGCTGCAAATAAAACTCATGCTTTGCATACAGCGCTTTCAATTCATCGTAAGAAACAGAGTCAACTAATTTAACATTTGATGGTACATTTATTACGGGAATATCATCGATTGTTCCTCCTACTACTGTAAATTTATTATCAGGATAACTTTTTGCCATTTCGACAATCAAATCAATCCCTTTTCGGAAATAATTGGGGTTATTCAAGAAACCAACAGTAATAAACGAGTTTGGGATTTTCGCTTCATCATTTCTAAACTGTTCAGCGTCATATCCATAAAACAATTCCGTATACCCCCCTTTAACCTTAGGACAAAATATTTTATACCCTTGTTTAGGGTAATCATCTTTTGTATACGTATAATTGGATTCAACCAAGCTTTTATGAACGGGAGCAAAATGGGTGGCTAATCTTAAAGACCAAGCTGTAAATGTTTTTAAAACAGGTCGGTTAAAATTCCCATAGCTTATAGAAGGAAAACTTACACAATCAGTACCTCCTAGAACAATTAAACAAGGTTTGTTAAAGATCTTTGCGAAAAGTGTAGGTAAAAAAGATTGATATCCCGCAAATTGCGAAATCACAATATTACTTCTCCATATATTGAAAAACAAAAAGAAAAACTGCATTGCAAACTGAAATGGAACTAACAGTTTATTATTAGGATTAAAGAAAGATTTTTTTACTCTAAAATTTGATTCAAGAAGCGCTAAATCTTTTTTAACAAATGAAGTATTGACCGAATGAACATAAATAACTTTACTGCTATCCATATCTCACTTAGCTATTTTATTTAGTAATTCAGCCATTTCTCCTGTCAAATTTTTTCTTGAAAATTTTTCGATACCTTTATTTGAAACATCAACAAATCCAGATTTTTTAAACGCTGAATAAAGCTCCTGTATAATTCTCTTTAAGTTCTCTTTTTCATCAAATCCAAAGACATAACCCGCTATGGTTTCTTTGATTATCCTGCATGAATCTCCCTTAACAGGTCCAATGCACAAAATAGGTCGTTTTGCCGCTAAATACTCAAAAAGTTTACCCGGAATAACCCCCATCGCATTTGGCGTATCGTTAATTGGTAATAAAAGCATTTGAGCTCCCTTTAAATAGTTTACTACTTCATTATGAGGAACATAATTTAATTTATTAAAACTTTCAATCAACCCATTAAAGGCTATTTCTTGCTTAACAGCTATGTCAACAGGACCTATCATTTTAATTTCAACATCTTCAGAAAACCCTTCAATTTCAGAACAAAGTTCCCCCAACACAACCCAAAGATTATGCGGATTCCTATCCTTATTCAGAGATCCAATATGAACGAATGAAAACTTTTTATCTAACTCTACTGTTCCCTTATTAAAATCTTCTTCATCAAATCCATTGTATATTACTTGAAATTTTCTTTTTGATTGCTCTAAAAAATCTTTTGCCCAATTAGGACTAACAGTAACTACTTCATCTGCAAGATTGATTACTTCGTCTTCTAATTTATGATGCTTTTTATCAGCCCATTTTGAAAGAAGCAATTTATCATAAAAATCAATATTTGTCCATGGGTCGCGAAAATCAGCTAACCATGGAACACCAAACTTCTTTTTTAAAGAGAGAGCTATCATATGGGTTGTATGCGGAGGTCCATTCGATACAATGGCATCTACATTATTTTCTTTCAAATATTTAGTCAATCTCTTTACTGAAGGTTTTATCCAAAATTTTCTAGCGTCAGGAATAAACAGGTTTCCTCGTACCCAAATTGAAAGCTTCTCAATCGTTTTTGGCTTTTCATTTTCTGTTAAAAAGCCCGTTTGTATTTTATCCTCTTTTTTTTGTCCTATTAATTTTTTATACACTTTATATGGTTCCCAAATTGGTCCTTTTAAAACTTCAATATTTTCAGGAATATCTTTTTTCAAAGAGTTATCAAGTACAGGCACTTCTCCTCCTTCAGCAGTAAAAACAACAGGTTCCCATCCGTATTCTCTTAAATACTTAACGAATTTCAACCAACGTTGAACTCCTGCACCTCCGCTTGGCGGCCAATAATATGTTATAATTAAAACTTTTTTAATCATCTTTTCCTTTAACTAAAGAAAGGTAACCAAAGCCAAAAACTAATAAAATGATTAAACTAGAAGAAGCTAAAGCAATATTTGATAATGATTCAAACGACTTCAACTCATACTTTAATATAACCTCTTTACTTCCTTCAGGTACCTTAACCCCCCTTAAAGTATAGTTCACTCTATTAATTGGAGTCACCACACCATCAACGTAAGCTTTCCAACCTAATTCATAATAAACTTCAGAAAAAACAATAAAGTGCTCTCCTCCTTTAACATTATCCAAGGAGTATTTAATCTCGTTAGGTCTATAAGAACTCATTGTTACCGTTTCATCTCCATTGTTTGTATAAGTTCCAGAAATCCCTTCGTTGAAAAGTTTCCCGTTGTCATTAGAATAAGTCTCGTCCGTAATTGCTACATTTTCTAAATTCTCATTATCCAATGCTACAAATTCTTCATCTGGTGAATTAAATGCTTTGACTTCTGATACAAACCAAGCATTTCCAAATACTTCTGAATTTATAAACCCTGGAGTTTTTTGTTGATTTTCAGGAGAAAGCGTTGTAGGATTCCTCATGTCAATAAACACTCCTTCTCCTCCTTTATTAGCTATAATATATTTTGTATTTAGCATATGTAATATTTTAGCCTGACCCAATGTATTTGGGTTTGAAGCAAGCTGCATTTGCCCCCTCATTTTTCTCTCAATTAAATCTTGGTATCGCTGAATTTTAGCAGCATGATAACCACCTAAAGATTTATGGAAATAAGATATAGAAGTTTCTTGAGAATAGTCACCCAACAATAAAACTCTATAGTTAGTCATCCGATTCAACATACTAAACCGCTTACTTGCATCTTCTCTATATGTAAGGACTTCATTTTTTTCGGCTGTTTTTTCTTGAATAAACTGTTCTATTTCTTGACCTAATTTAGGGTTTTCAGCAATCTCATTGTACATTATTGCAACATCCGAATAAGTAGGAGTATATGGAATCAGTTTCTCTTCACTTTTCTCCCATCGGGCATATTCAGCATTCTGTCCGGGTTCATTATCTAAATAACGTAAACCCACACTCCATAAGTCAATAAGAATTAAAGAGCCTAAAGCTATTGTAAAATAAACAGGCTTCATTTCTTTGTAAATAAAGAAATACAATAATCCAATTGCCAATAACATAAATATTAAACTTCTAAAAGCATCCTTTTGAACAACAGAAGCTCTATATGCAACAAGCTGCTTTTCTGCCTGTTCAAGTTTAGGCATATAGTGTTGGGTCACTTCCATTGCATATTGTTCGGGTTCTCCATTATAATTTTGTGGTACAGATTGTTCTGGATTACTAATAACCATTGCAGTAATTTGTTTACTAACATTTCCGGCTCCAAAGATGGAAGCATCTTTGTCACTTTTCAAATCTATTAGAGAGCCAGGCATAGCAGCAAATAATAATGTCACAAAAACAACAAACCCTGAAACTCCTAAAAATAGCTTTTTCGACTCAATCTCTTTCCTGCCAAAAATCATCATCGTTCCATGGAACGTTTCTTTATTCTTAACAACATCTTTAAGCCATAAAAAACCAACTATAGGTAATATCAGCTCAACTATTACTAATATTATTGTTACCGCTCTAAACTTATTGTAAACGGGGGCGTAATCCCAGAATATATCTGTTAACCACATTAAGTTTTTACCCCATGCCAACATAATTGATAAAATCACCATAATTAATAATGGCCATTTCAAGTTGTTTCTCCAAAATACCATTCCCAAAACAAACAGTAGGCATACAATTGCTCCAATATAAACAGGACCAGATGTTGAAGCTTGATTTCCAAAATAAGTAGATACAATATCATTTGAAACTTGGCTTTGGTATAATTGATAATTCAATTGAAGAATTTCTTTCAATTCTGCATTTCCCTCACCTTTCATAAACTCTTCATCTCCTATTAAAGCTCCAGATGCTCCACCTTTAATATTTGGAATCATAAAATTCCAAGTCTCAACCTTACCATAACTCCATAGCAAAGCATAATCTTTTTTCATTCCTCTTTGCGTTAAAACTTTAAAAACTCCATCAATAGTTTCATTATCTAATCCTGTCTTTTGAGCTATTTCAGCGATTGGCATTTCCAAAATACATTTTGGCATATCACACCCCGTTAACTTCAATTTATTTAACACTAATGTGTCAATCTCATTTGCATATTGACTAAGCTGTTTAACAGGAGTCAACTCAGACCCGCCACGTTGTGTATGTGGAGAATATTCAGCTGTACCATAAAGATTTGGAATATTAGTAGATATAGCAAGTAAAGTACCTAATGCAATAAGTCCTGTTCTTTTTGCTAATGATGGAAAGGCCTTTTCTTTTATATATTTAATAACATAATACACAAAAATAAAGAACAGCATTATAAAGAAATAATATGTAACCTGAGGATGATTAGCATTAATTTGCAATGACATAAAGAGTGTCATCACGGCTGTTCCTAATAATACTTTATTTCGATATGCTAACAAAAAACCCCCTAGCGCTGGTGCCATATATGCAACAGCTACAGCTTTTGAATTATGTCCTGCCCCCATAATTATAAAGAAATAGGAGGATAAACCATAAGCAACTGCTCCAGCTAATGCAAGCCAAGGATCCACTTTCATACATAACAAGAATATGTAAAAACCTATCATATAAAGAAACAGGTAATTAATCGGATGGGGTAATCCAAGCATAAATACCTTATGCAGTTTGCCTATTAAATTTGAATCATAAACAACTGTAATTTGAGTTGCAGGCATTCCCCCGAAAGCTGAATTAGTCCATAAAGGTTCTTCTCCAAATTCTTCTCTGTGATCAATTGTCTCCTTGGCCATCCCTTTATGCATTTTAATGTCATGGCTCTTTAACATATTACCTTGCAAAGCAGGATAAAAATAGGCCATTGCAATACCAATAAACACGCAAACTGCCACCACGTGCGGAAGCATTTTTTTCCAATCAATCGTCATTTAATCGTTTTTTGTTGTTGGGTAAAGATAAAAGTATATACGTTATACTCAAGCCTCGAATAAAGGAATTTATTCTTCCGAAGTTTCCTCAAAATCGATATAATCACCTTTTTTTACCTTTTCTTTTTTTTGAATTATCGATTCATTATGTTGGTTTCTAGGTCCTGAATTCAAATTTGAATCAACTTTATTCATTATTTTTTGCCGCTTCAGTCCATTAAATATTAATATAATCACCAAGATGATTAATAATAGTTCATAAAGACCTCCTGAACCTGCTAAAACCATATTTACTTACTCAAGTAAAGGTTTCTCTCTGAATAGACTTTCCTAAAAAATGGATCCTTTAGATCTTTAATGAATTGAATCGCCTCACCAGTAGATTTCATTTCAGGCCCTAGTTCTTTATTTACATTAGGAAATTTCTCAAAAGAAAATACAGGTATTTTAACTGCATAACCATCCTTTTTTGGATTAAACGTAAAGTCAGTAACTTTTTTGCCCATCATTACTTTTGCAGCATAGTTCACATAAGGTTCTCCGTAAGCTTTCGCTATAAACGGAACTGTTCTAGACGCTCTTGGATTTGCTTCAATTATATATACAATATCATTCTTTACGGCAAATTGAACATTAATCAATCCAACCGTCTTCAACGCTATAGCAATTCTTTTGGTGTGCTCTTCTATCTGTGTAATAATGTAATCCCCCAAATTATATGGAGGTAAAACTGCATAAGAATCTCCCGAATGAATCCCTGCTGGCTCAATATGCTGCATTATTCCAATAATTTGGACATTCTCACCGTCACAAATCGCATCTGCTTCGCATTCAATTGCTCCGCCTAAAAAGTGATCTAATAATATTTGATTCTTAGGCATGTCTCTAAGAATGTCAACCACATGATGTTCAAGTTCATCTTCATTAATAACAATCTTCATCTTCATACCTCCAAGAACATAAGAAGGTCTTACCAATAAGGGAAATCCAAGACTTCTAGAAAGTTCAATTGCTTGCTCAGCACTTTCTACAACTCCGAATTCTGGGTAAGGAATCTCCAACTCTTTTAATAAATTTGAAAACCGTCCACGATCTTCAGCTAAATCTAAAGCATCGAAACTTGTTCCGATAACTTTAACACCATATCTCTCTAGCTTTTCTGCTAATTTCAATGCAGTTTGACCACCCAACTGAACAATAACTCCTACCGGCTTTTCTTGTAAAATGATATCATAGATATGTTCCCAAAAGACAGGTTCAAAATATAATTTATCAGCTGTGTCAAAATCAGTTGATACCGTTTCTGGGTTACAATTAATCATAATTGTTTCATAACCTTCTTCCTTTGCAGCTAAGACGCCATGGACACAACAATAATCAAATTCAATTCCTTGGCCAATTCTATTTGGGCCGGAGCCTAATACTACAATCTTTTTCTTATCGGAAGGAATTGATTCATTTTCTTCATCGAATGTCGAATAGTAATAAGGTGTCTGTGCTTCAAACTCAGCAGCACATGTATCTACCATTTTGTAAACTCTATTTACACCTAATTCATTCCTTTTATTAAACACTTCACTTTCTAAACATTTTAGTAAGTGAGCTATTTGCCTATCGGCATACCCTTTTTGTTTGGACTCAAAAAGCAATTCTTTTGGAAGTGATGAAATATCAAATTTTTCAACTTGTTTTTCATGTTGAATTAATTCATCAATTTGGCGTAAAAACCAATCGTCAATTCTAGTAATTTCTTTTATCGTTTTAAAAGGAATACCTAATTTAATTGCATCATAAACATGAAATAATCTATCCCAACTTGCATTTCCAAGACTGTCCAAAAGTTTATTTTGGTCTTTTAATTCTTTTCCATCAGCTCCTAAACCGTTTCTCCCAATTTCGAGTGACTGACAAGCTTTTTGCAATGCTTCTTGAAATGTTCTTCCAATTCCCATTACTTCTCCAACAGACTTCATCTGAAGGCCCAGTCTTTTATCAGAACCTATAAATTTTCCGAAATCCCAACGAGGAATCTTAACTATTACGTAATCCAATGTTGGTTCAAAAAATGCAGATGTTGTTTTGGTTATTTGATTATCCAACTCATCTAATGTATAACCAATTGCAAGTTTAGATGCAATTTTTGCAATAGGATAACCAGTAGCTTTTGAAGCTAATGCAGAAGATCTAGAAACACGAGGGTTTATTTCAATAGCAATTATATCTTCATTTTCGTCATCACTTACAGCAAATTGAACATTACAACCTCCAGAAAAATTACCAACAGCTCTCATCATTTTGATGGCCATAGTTCGCATCTTCTGATAGGTCGTATCGCTTAATGTCATTGCTGGAGCAACAGTTATAGAATCACCTGTATGAATACCCATAGGGTCAAAATTCTCAATAGAACAAATGATTACAACATTATCGTTTTTATCTCTTAGCAACTCTAGTTCAAATTCCTTCCATCCAAGCAATGCTTTATCAATCATTACTTCATGAATTGGTGATTTGTGGAGACCATCCGTCATTGCATGTTCAAACTCCTCTTCATTGTATACGACAGAAGCTCCTGCACCACCTAGTGTATATGAAGCCCTTATACACATAGGATACCCAAATTCTTGAGCAATACCTTTACCATCAAGGAATGATTTCGCTGTGGCTTGCGGAGCCATAGGCACATCAATATCAAGCATTAAATTCCTAAATGCTTCTCTATTTTCTGTTATTTCAATCGCGTCTAGATCAACACCGATAATAGCTACGTTATAATCTTTCCAGATATTCATTTCTGAACAAGAAATGCATAAGTTCAATGCAGTTTGCCCTCCCATTGTCGGAAGTACTGCATCAACATCATGAATCTCTAATATTTCTATTATTGATTCTGGAGTAAGAGGCTTCAAGTAAATATTATCTGCTACGACTTTATCAGTCATAATTGTAGCAGGATTAGAATTAATAAGAGTCACTTCAATTCCTTCGTCCCTAAGTGATCTTGAGGCCTGAGAGCCAGCATAATCAAATTCACAAGCTTGTCCAATAACAATTGGTCCACTTCCAATAATTAAGATTGATTTGATGGAATTATCTTTCGGCATAGAATATCAATTTGATAAATTTCTGCAAAAATAAAACAATGCTTTAGGTAGAGTACATAAAAGTTATTACAAGTTGCAACGACTTATTAACAGAGCAAAAAAAAAGCCCTCCATCTACTGATGAAAGGCTTTTCAAAAAACGGCAACGACATACTCTTCCAGATTTTACTCTAGTACCATCTGCGCTATAAGGCTTAACTTCTCTGTTCGGAATGGGAAGAGGTGGACCCTTATGCAATAGTCACCGAAGACTTTTAATAAATTGCATGTTGAAAATAAAATTAAACCAGAGAAAGTATTAGAATAAACTGCAGCTAAATAAAGCTTACAGGTAATTAGTACTACTCAGCTTTGACGTCACCGTCTTTACACTTGTAGCCTATCAACGTCATCATCTTTAACGACCTTTAAAAGATATCTCATCTTGAGAAGAGTTTCGTGCTTAGATGCTTTCAGCGCTTATCTCAACCAAACATAGCTACCCTGCGATGCAGCTGGCGCCACAACAGGTACACCAGAGGTTTGTCCAACCCGGTCCTCTCGTACTAGGGTCAGGTTCTCTCAAATATCTAGCGCCCACAACAGATAGGGACCGAACTGTCTCGCGACGTTCTGAACCCAGCTCGCGTGCCACTTTAATGGGCGAACAGCCCAACCCTTGGGACCTTCTC
>Ga0209631_10008160_pt1 | contig 10274 bp, 15 predicted proteins | sample COG_08_FD_184752 | JGI IMG/M metagenome (GOLD analysis project Ga0209631, IMG submission 184752) | Pelagic Microbial community sample from North Sea - COGITO 998_met_08 (SPAdes) (version 2) | ecosystem: Environmental > Aquatic > Marine > Neritic zone/Coastal water | place: Helgoland, sampling...
GCTCACTGAGCCAGCGCTCGGCTTCTTGTATGGCCTGCCGCTCGGTCGACTTAGTCGTCATTGTGCCCCGAGTCTGTGCGACATTTATACTCTTGTGTGTCTGAGTCGGACTCTGGCCTGGGCTCAGGCTCAGGCTTCTGCTTCTTGACCGAGGCTTGGCCCTCGTCGGTGCGCGGGCGCTTGGGGCCGGTCTTTTCATCGTAAAAGTAGTCGACTATGTACCTTTCGTCTTCAAGACTGTCTCTGCCCTTGCAAAATGTGCTCTCGACATTCTTAAAGAACTCGTCCTTCGACATGTCTTGTTTAACGAGCGATTCCATGACAAAGCCAAGCCAATAGTGTCGCGTGTCTTGCATCGCCATCGAGCCTTCGCGGTACTTCTCGAGGATCCATGTCGTACTGGGCGGCCCCGTGGACGTATCCGCCGTGGCTTGCGACGCTTTGCGGTACATGTCGAAGATCGCTTGTGGCGAAACCAAGGGCGGGTGCACGTTGGTGGGCGCTTCGACTGTGTGTTGGGTAGACTGTTGCTGCATGATTTGTCGTAGATTGGTTGTTGTTTTGGTTGTGCTGATTGTGGTTGCGTACTGAAGCGTGTCGGTGTGTGGCAAGGCTCGCGCCGTGTCGGTGTGTGGGGACGTGGTGTGTGGCAAGGCTCGCGCCGTGTCTGTGTGTAGATGTGTGATACAACGATGTAGGTAACTAGACAGTATCTACTACGATTCTCAGCCACAAATTTTCACGCCTAGGCAGGCCACTGCGACTCTCAGCCACAATTTTTATCTATGTTGTGTTCACGCTAGTAACTTGAGCTGTCCGGACGTCCACAGCGTACCAATTGACTGGTGCTGTCGTCACCTTGGCGACCTTCACCGGTACTATTTGCGCGCGTTTATACTGTGTTTGTATTGAAAATACTGACCAACAACATCGCCGTAGCTTCCTCGTCAAACGACACATCGCATCAATGGTCAGCATCAAAAATACGCCAAAGACTAACCCAAATATGCATACAATCAGTATACGTGAAACAACATCCCATACATTCATATATTTACGTACACATTTAATATATATATACGCGCGTGCCTCCTGTCCATTAATTGAAACCATTACTGTGGTATATAAGCGGTCACGTGGTCTGGAAAATGGATACGTTTGATATAAACACTGCCCCTCTGGTGCACATGAACAACGACTTGAATCAGTTGCGTCAAAACGTCCTGATTTTACTATATGCAGTCATCGTATTCGCGGTTCTTTTCTTTCTCGTGTCTCTTGTTGTAATATATTTCGTTTTTAAAACACATGAAAAAACAGATAACTTACTCCAATACCACAAAATGTCAGATGAGAATGAAGTGGTATAATCAGTATACGTAAAACAACATCCCGTACATTCATATATTTACGTACACACATCCTTTCCGATTCATTGCAAGTCTCCACGCCTTTCGACGCTGTATCTCAGGTAGTAGCAAACCAACATTAGAACGGTCCGCAATTCGCCGGTGGGTATTATATATGAACACAGCACTATGTATAAAATTTAAAGTCCGCTTCACGATTTTGTCTATATAAGCTATCGTATACTGTACAAAATGTCTGGCGTAACAGATAACGGCGGCATAGCGGACGCCATCCACCATGCCACCAGCATGACCATCACCGCCCACAATTCACGCAACCATCGACCGGGCAATTTTCCACAATTCGTCTCGCAGAATTATCAGAAAAGCCGCGGCGCGAGCCACGGAGAGACCATGCGCAATCTGTCTACCCAGTACCAAAATACGAAGCTTTCTCACTGATTATTTAAAAACGTAAAGCTAATTTAGTCTGAGCGTCCTTCAAAAGCTCTATGCATTTGTTGATATCTATTTTCTCTTGTTGCGTATATTCGCCATTCGCCAACATATATTCTGCTAAATTCAATGGCGTCCTCCCGCTCATATTTTTGAGGCTGACGTTAATGTCTTTGTGTTTGCAAAGGGCCTCTACGGCTTCTGGTTTAATTTGACTCACTGCCCAGTGCAAAGCGGTTTTACCATCAAGACTTTGAATATTCGGATTAATATTTTTATCCTCTAGCAGCTCTTTGACCTCGGCTGTATTTTTTAACACCACTGCAATCATCAGCGGTGTGAAATTATTGCGATCAAAACCATTGATGTCTGCAGTTACCCCACCTCGGAGCCGCAATACGAGATGCAACGTCGCCTCTTTCTGTATATTATAGTCTGAGAGCGTTCTACCGTCCTCTAGTTGCTTTCCAGCGAATATAAGACGCTGCTGATCCGGTGGAATCCCCTCTTTATCTTGAATTTTCTGTTTGACATTTTCGATGGTGTCTGTGGGCTCGACGTCGAGAGTGATGGTTTTGCCGGTTAAAGTTTTGACAAAGATTTGCATGTTAAAAAGATTTGGGGGGCTTATATACTCGACCCAATTAAAAAAATAGCAGTATAATTAGAATATATTTTGTAATAAAATGGAAGCTAGAATAGCAAAATTAGAAAAAAGAATAAAAACTTTAGAGGGCGAGAGAGATGCTTTGGAAAGGGAGAGACAAAAAGCAATGGATGCTTTAGAAAAAGAGAGAGTAAGCGATCTTGGAAAAGTACTAGACCGAGTAAACAAATCAGATACTATTATCGAAACATTAGACGGCAAAATTGCTGACTTGTTCGGGTTCGTTAAAGGCAATTTCAAACGATTCGAGCGCGTCGCAGCGGACATCGAGGCACTAACAAAAAGCGTCGCGGCTATTGAAAAGCACCTTTCTTTATCCGACAAATTCTTTGATATTGAGGGTACCAACATATCCCTTGGCAATTCTCTCAAGACCACCCAGTTAAAGATATAAATTCAATCGCAGCCTCGTGCCATCACAATGACCTGTGCATAAATAATCCACCCCAGTACTGTCTTTGCTATCAACGACATCCACACATACGACAGCTCCGCCTCTTGGCCAACCCAACGGTAAAAGCCCCCCCAGTTTTCCCCATAATACTGTGTCAATTGGATGATGCCGAAGGTATTAAAGAGGGCAAACATGACGATGACAATCGCGTGTACAAAATCCGGCGCTTTGTTGTCACCTGCCTGATAATCCGCCACTCCGTAATATGCCCATATTATACCATACGCGGTCATCAAGGTCACCCACCCCATTACATGCACGAGTAGACGTCGAGCTCCCTCTAAATATTCTGCGAGAAGGCCACACATCTGACAGGTGGCACAGAGCACCCCTATCGCGATAAGTATAATCTCGTCGTAGATACCAGTCAACAATGCAATACAAACGAGCATGATGGATGCAGAGACGCTGTATTCGATAAACCGGATGGGATTGCGATTTTGTTTTTCTACCAATTCTGTATATGGGTAATTTAGCGATTTTAGCAGTGGTTTCTTCGTACACTTAAAGCAAGTTTCGCTATCGAAGAGCGCAGGAATCAATTGAAATACGCACGAAAGCAGATGAAAGCCAAAAATTAAATAATGGAGGCTTAATTTGCTAGAATTCACGCGTTTTTGAGTGATGATAAAATTATTATCGGGTGTCGACACGTTACTCGCGCCCAATTGTTCCCAGCTTGCATAGCCGACGGACAACTGATAACAGACATCCTGACCGTCGTTTACAGCATACAAAATGACCATCAAAAGCGCATTGACGCCATGCAACAGAGCGGCGATGATATTGTAAACCCAGTAAGATTTTAATTTAACTGATTTTTGACCAAATCTCCATTCATTTTTCCCACAACATGAGAAATCGGTATACTCATATGCAGGAGTTGAGGGTTCCTCATCCAGATTCTTATTCAGATTAATTGTTGCCATATCTACAAGAATATCTATATGCTTAAATATGTATTTAATATTAATCTGCTCCCGCCTATAAATATCGCCGCCGACGCTTATGCACACTGAGTACGATGTGCCTATTTTTACGCGGAATGGGCACCCGGAGTACGTATACAGCAACGGCATGCCAGCGATTTCATACAAGAAATATACGGATAAGCTCGCCAACAGCGGGTATCGGCATATTGTTTTGGACGAGCCTCGCGAGTGTCACCATTGCAATAGCGCTGACACCGGCTGGAAATGTCCACACTGTCAGCTCGAATGGTGCGAGGAAGATTATAACCAGCTGCTTGGCGGCAGTTTTTACGACGATCGGGTAGAATGTGAAATATGTCATTCACGTAACGTTCTTGGGATTTTTTTGGTTGAAATTTCTACAGCGTGACCCCACTTAGCGTACTTTGCACGCATTTTGTTCGCAAAACAATGATGGTATAATGTCCATCGGTTTATAGAAAGCCTATCTACCTGTTGTACTATTTCAAGACATTTGCATGTTGAACAGCATGCTTCAATGGTAACTTTCGAATTAGTTGTTAAAATTTTAAGCATACTCTTGTATATATATTATTTTATTTATACTCTTTTGCGCTTACGACTCCCTTCGGCGTCGCGCTCGATCTCGACATGGTGATCAAAGACATTCATGTCTCGGTGCATCGAATTTGTATGCGAGATCACGACCGTCGCGGTCGAATTGGTCGATACGCTGCTTTCTGTCTTGATCATATTCATCATGTGACGTACCCCAGACGCGTCGACGTACGTGTCTGGCTCGTCGAGGACGATCAGATTGCACCGCCAGCCAGTCACTTCCTGCAGCAAGCGACGGTAGGCTAGAAAGCAGGCAATTTGTAAACGTTGATACTCGCCACCCGATAGCATTGACAACGGCTTGTCTTGAAAGGTCTTGACTAGCTTCTCCTTGTCTGAATGCGTGACCGCGAAGGAGAAATCGTTGCATATCTCGCCCACCAGCTCGGTCAGGCGGCGCGTCGCCGACTCCATCACATAACTCTGGATCCCACTGGGTCCGAAATCGCGCACTAGACCACGAAACATCTCGAGATCGTGCGCGTGGCGCGTTAGATTTTCCGACTCGGTTGTGATCAGTTGCTTGCGCTCCTGTACTTTTTCTTCGGCGCCGGGGAGGTCAAAGGGACAAATGTCCTCGTTGAGCGTGTCGCGGAGCGTGGCCAGTGTGTTTCGCCGTAGCTTTTTCTGGTCGTAGGCTTCCGCGGCCAGGCTCGCGCTCTTCGAATTGGATATCTGCGCCTCTGCCTCTGCGATCTCGGTGCGTATCGCGACCACCAGTGGCTTCAGGGTGTCCTCGACCGACTTGATGTGCGCCGCCTTCGAGATTTGTTCGAGCGCGTCCAGGTCGTCAAATGTGTGTCGGTCGGCTTCGAGTGCCGCGCGGCGTACCGCGATCAGCTCGTGGGTTACGGACGAGAGGCATAGCTCGCATCGGCTCGAGCCCACTTTCACGCGCGTCAGCTGTGCGTCGAGGGCCCGGTTGTCCATCTTCCGGCGGCGGCGCTCTGGCAAGTGTGGCGAAACATATGTCGTCGATGGGTTGTGTAGTCGTGTCAAGAGCTCGCTTCGCGTCTTGGTCTTCGCCACCACCAGCGACCGCAGCGAGCGGACGTCGACGGTTTCCGGGCGTACGCCGAGCGGCGAGCCCGACAATTCGCGCTCGATGTCCTCGAGCCGCCGCACCCTCACCGCCTCCCATTCGATGATCCGCGTCTTGGTCTCTTCGCAGACCCGTATGTCGCCCTGTATGCTTTTTTCGTGGTGGTCTTTAAAGTGGACGCACCGGTTGTACAGGCGGGTGATCGTCTTGACGCGCTCCTTCGCCCACGTAAAGATCTCGGTCCAGAAATCGAGGTTAACCAATTGGGCCACTTCTATTTTCGACGAGGCATCGGAGGCGTCAAGAAAGCGGGGGCAGCTGCGCTGCGTCCACACGATGCTCCGCGTCAGCCAGTCGTACAGGTTGAGGTTTTCGCGTCCAAATATGCGCCGCGCGATCTGTGTCTGCGTCATACGGATGGTGTTCGACCCACGGTCTTCGCCCTCCACGTGAAAGGTGAGTGTGGTACGCGCCCCCACCCCGCGCGAAATCGTAAATTTTTTGCCGCTCACCGAGCCGTGTAAAATCACGTATGCCTCGTCCTCACCCTCGGATATCACGCTGACGTTGCCGCCGCCAAAGCGCGGGTCGGTCTTGCCCGCGCACACCCAGAGCAACGCCCCGGCACTGTAGAGCGACTTTCCCACCCCGTTCGAGTCTGTATGCGCCTTGCCACGATAATTGCCCGTGACCAAGGTCATACCGCTCGAAAAGTGCACCCTGTGCGTGCCCACGAACGGGCCAAAATTGTGCAGGGTCATCTCGTCGAAGAGCACATTCAGCTCGTCGCGCAGCAGAGAGACGCTATTGAGCCACCGCGAGACGATGTCGTTCGAAAAGACACGCTCGCGGGCAAAGTCGATCCAGCGATCAGCGTCCTCGTCGTGCGCCATGCGCAGATATCGCACAAACATCGCGACCTTGTCCTCGTCGTTCTCAAGGCGCGCCTTGTGGACCACGGGCGGGGGCACTTTGACGTCAACCGACACCCCCTTGTCGCGCAAGGCCTGCACGAGCACCGGATCGCACTGGGCGGATAACACCACACGATCACCGGGGCTTGCAAAGTCGATATCCGACAGCGCAGACCGCTTAAAATGCCGCCGCCCGACATTGATTGGGATCTTCTTGGCGACCGTCCCGTCGCGCAGGTTGACCAGGACCAGCGCCTTGTCATCGCCCGCTTCCGAGAGGTGCACCTGATAGGGCGAGCCGATGTACGTCACCGCGCCGATGGTCGAGGGGCTGTGATAGTGGCCACTGTAGGTCGGGACGGGAAAGTCGCTGGCCGCGCAGCCGTGCGCCGACAGCTTGTGTGAATTCATCCGCGCGCCAATGACGTCCAGGTGCCCAAAGATGGCCACCACCTTCGACGCGTGCGCGGCGATGGCGGCGCGGAGCGTCGCCGGGTCGCGGCGAAAGGGTAAAAAGAGCAGCCCTTCTGAGTAGGTGCTCTCGTTGAGGACCGTGATGTTGTTGATGCCTTGGAAGGCCTCAAGACCATGCTCCGTCTCGGCGCTGTCGAAGTAGTCGTGGTTGCCTGGGATCATGATCGTCTTGACCTGCCATTCCTCCTTGAAAAAGCGAATCATGTGGTTGAGCAAATCCACCGGCAGCGTACCGCGGCGATAGACATGGTCCCAAAAATCCCCCAGAAAAAACACGTGGCTACCGTGGGCGACCGCCTCACGGTGAACGAAGCGCAGGACATCGAAGCAGGTCGCGCTCGTCGTTTGCGAGTAGTGTAGGTCCGATAAAAGGATGGCTTGAGACGTCATTCTGCAACAGACAAGGCAAATGCATTTATAGGCACGTGTGGTACGTGAGGTACGTGAGGCGATAGATGATACGTGAGATGAATACGTGATGATAGACTACGGACCGTTTAAAACACATTGTATTTATTTATCTAACCAAACATGCTTCGCATTGTCGAATAGTCGCCACCGGCCGCCTTCATCATGTGCGCCACCGCCGCCGCAGAGCCTTCGGTCTCGAGGACACAGAATGCCTTTTCGTTGGCTTCGTCGAGATTCGTCGCGACAGACCGTACGGCGCACAAGGCTTTGGCTTTAGCGATCTCCGACAATTCGTACTCGATGCGTCGCATCATCATTGCAAAACCTGAGCTGTCATAATTCAGCCGCACGATTTCTTGCTCGATAGCCGTAAAGCCTGGGGTGTTATGCGGGTAGAACGTCCACCCGGTGTCTGCGGGCGGGCCCTTCAGGAACATGGAGACGATCTCGGCCTCTAGGACATGGCCTTCGATAAATTGTAGTAGGGTCTTGGTGTCTTTTTCAATGTCCATTTTTTTAATGAATATTTTAGGCTATATTTATAGTCGAAAATATGCATCGCGGACTGTTAAAAACACTGTATAAATATACCCTAAAACGTACTCGAAATGTGCGATAAAGCCCAGTTTGTCGCTAATACCTGCTATAAACTCACTCAATGTATACCACCAGACTACAACGCACAACCTCTGCAAAAAATAATAGCCAAAAGTTTTTACACTGCACCAGAAATTTGCAACGGGCTGTGGGGCGATTTATTTAAGTGCGTTTCAAAACACTACAATACTGGCGAAGATTACCAAAAAGAAATGTGCGAAATCTATAATGCATCATACAGAGAATATCTAAGGATATATGTTTAGTAGCTATATATATCACCATAATATATCCACAATGCCAGCACTTGTTATTCTAAGTGTTGTAATAATCTTATTGGGTATGGTATGGCTATATATTGCATATTCGTTTAAGAATCATAAAATTCGTCCCTTGTAGAGTGGTGCGTAGCACTATCTATATAAATTACGGTCCGAATTATAACCCGCTCTACCACGCGCCCCACACTCTACCACGCGCTCCACACTCTACCACGCGCTCCACGCGCTCCACGCTGCACTCTACCACGCTCTCTGCTCGCCGCTTGCCGACCACAAACAAAATGGCATACTTTAGTCTCTTTGGTGACACCGAGTACCCCCTCGAGGGTGACATTGTCATGCCGAAGAACAACAGTATCTTTTATAAATTTCTCGAAGCCGCGAAAATGTCGCCATTTCTTATTGCCGCGCATGTAAATCATTCGACGAACAGAATCACGCACTTGTCGCACCCAGATTTAAAGGAGGATATTAACATCATTGAACGAGTCTGCAATGCCTTGCGTGATAAATTGACTTCGCGATTGAACGAACAATTGTTCGACTCGAAATCGGAGCCCGATTATAAGAAGTTTTGCCACGCGTTTGCTTTATTTGGCCGTTCAAAGGAGCATGGGGTCCCTGCGGTCGAGTTCGAGCTGCATGTGCGCCGACCGGTCGAAGAGCTAGTCAACCACGAGTATCTGTTTGACTTCGACAGTCCGTTGACACCGAGAGCTCAACCCTCCACCGAGCTGGTTGAAAAGAAGCGCGATCTCGAGAAAAAGCTGCTCGAATTGAAAATGGATAGAAAGATTGCGACCGGCCGAGCGCGGCACAAGGCACAAATATTAACTCAACATGCGCCAACGAAAAAACGCAAGCGTGCTAAAAAATGCTAGTTTTAATTACGAAATATAATGTTTAAAACAAATATTGTTATATAGCTGACGCGTTCTTGATAGCCTGGAGTGTCTCGTTGACTTTGTTCGCCGGATGCTTGTGGATTTCGTGGAGCAGTAGATTGGCCAACGAATCCTGTTCTTTGACGATCAACTCGACCTCCTCTTGCTTGTCGTCGAATAGCTTTTTAATTTTGACGGCAAATTCTTCAAAGTCGGCCACCAGACCGTCCGCGCGCCTTGAGATATCTATGTGCGCTTCGATCAGCTGCCATAGACTCATTTTCTGCCAGGCGGCGACAGATGCATTTTGTTTTTCGGTGCAGTATTTAACATTGCGTAGACACTCGCGCTCGAAGTAATCGTGTAAAAACTGACAGAGACTTGGGTACTCACGTGAGTCGGAATATATTTTAAACGGCTCGTTGTTGTACGAATAGACGATCTCGTTCTCTCCCCCAAGCTGCTGGCAGAGCGTGGGCGTTTGTGCACAGTCGACGTCAACGACTTCGACGCCCTTCGCCCACTTGTCTTTTTCCGTGGCGAGCATATTCCACTTTGACATTTTAAACATGCGTTCCGGTACCACCTGACTCGACCAGAGTAGGCATACGACGTGCTTGCCCTCGGTATACTGATAAAAATTGTCGCCCAAGGTGGGTGCCTCGATCATTTCGATGGTCACTTGTGCGCCGACGGCGATCAAGAGACATATAAGCACAACCCACATTTGGCATGCGCCTGGGTGCTTTTATAGTGGGTTGGCAACCACCAGATGGTGTATAAATAACCTTCTTTTTCCAGGATGAATCTTCGATTCTGACGAAGTCCCTTGCTACGTAGGGTGTTGCTGAAAAAACATGTCTACATACAGGACATGTAGTATTATCGTCCAACCATTTTCCTATACAATAAATATGAAGAAAGCACGGGGGTGGACAGGTTAGGTAAACACTCCTCGTGAGTATACCCGTGGTCGAACCCCTTGCATCGACACGCTGAAATTAAGACACCAACATCCTCTAAGCATATTCTACAAGTCATATACTCTACTTCAGCTTATTATTCATACTCGTACAAACACAAACGACACAAATAGTACACTCACTCTTCCGGCGCGCCATGCTCCCGCAGGATCTTCACACACTCGGCGCGTTTCCAACGAATCGCCTTCTTCAACGGTGTTTCGGCGGTGATA
>Ga0209631_10008167_pt1 | contig 10268 bp, 8 predicted proteins | sample COG_08_FD_184752 | JGI IMG/M metagenome (GOLD analysis project Ga0209631, IMG submission 184752) | Pelagic Microbial community sample from North Sea - COGITO 998_met_08 (SPAdes) (version 2) | ecosystem: Environmental > Aquatic > Marine > Neritic zone/Coastal water | place: Helgoland, sampling...
TTTAAAAGCGGGTGTAGCTCAGTGATTAGAGCACCACCTTGCCAAGGTGGGGGTCGAGGGTTTGAATCCCTTCACCCGCTCAACCAAAAAAAGCATCAAATTATTGATGCTTTTTTTGGTTGCAATCGATTTACTGGGAATCCTGATACTCGATTAGTAATCAATAGTTATGTAATTTATTTTATAAAAAGGAATAACTTGCGTTGATGATTGCAAACATTTTCGGGGTGTAGCTTAGTCCGGTTAAAGTGCGCGTCTGGGGGGCGCGAGATCGGAGGTTCGAATCCTCTCACCCCGACTTTAGCCCGTCTTTTGATGGGCTTCTTTGTTATTTGCACCTTTCTGTATTAATTTTGAGTCGAAGCCAATCACAAGCAACAGAGTCCTGACCGAGTTACTTTGCTTTTTTGCAAAGAAATAATTTTAACATAATAGCGAGTTTCACATCACTTTCTATTCTTTTCTCTACCACCGACCAATTTTTTTACTTCATTCAACTTCATCAATGCTTCTACCGGAGTTAATGTGTTAATGTCAATGCTCAACAACTCTTCTTTAATGCTATTCAAAACAGGATCGTCCAATTGAAAAAAGCTAAGCTGCATTCCCGCTTCATCTGATAGCTCTTTTGCCTTTCCTTGTAATTCTTCTGCGGAATGTGACTTCTCCAACTTTTTTAAAATTAAATTCGCTCGGGTAATTACTTTGGCAGGCATTCCCGCAATTTTCGCAACATGTATTCCGAAACTGTGTTCACTTCCACCCGGAACTAATTTCCGCAAAAAGAGAATTTTCTTTTGCAGCTCCTTTACAGAAACGTTAAAGTTTTTTATTCGCTTAAACGCACTTGCCATTTCATTTAGCTCATGGTAATGAGTTGCAAATAAAGTTTTTGCCTTTCCTTCTTTATTTTGATGAATATATTCTGCAATTGCCCAAGCAATAGAAATCCCATCATAGGTGCTAGTTCCCCTTCCAATTTCATCCAAAAGAATTAGACTTCTATCAGATAGGTTATTTAAGATACTTGCTGTCTCATTCATTTCTACCATAAAAGTAGATTCACCACTAGAGATATTGTCGCTTGCCCCAACTCGAGTAAAGATTTTATCAACTAGTCCGATTGAAGCACTTTTGGCAGGAACATAGCACCCCATTTGCGCCATTAAAACAATTAAAGCTGTTTGCCTTAATATAGCAGACTTACCACTCATGTTAGGCCCAGTAATCATTATAATTTGTTGGGTTTCGTTGTCTAAATAAACATCATTAGAAATATATGCCTCTCCCAACGGCAGGTTTTGTTCAATAACCGGATGCCGACCTTCTTTTATGTCTAATTCATACGAATCGTTAATTGCGGGCCTAGTATAGTTATACTTTACAGCAATTTTCGAAAAAGACAATAAACAATCTAGGCGAGCTAACAAACCTGAATTGTGCTGAATTGGCTGAATATAGTCTGATAAAGCGAATATCATTGCTTCAAAAAGAGTGGATTCAAGTTCATGAATTTTCTCTTCAGCCCCCAGAATTTTTGTCTCGTATTCTTTTAATTCTTCTGTAATATACCGTTCTGCTTGCGTGAGTGTTTGTTTACGCACCCATTCTTCAGGCACTTTATCTTTATGCATGTGCCGAACTTCAATATAATAGCCAAAAACATTATTGAATGCAATTTTTAATTTTGCAATACCTGTTTCCCGCATCAGTCGTTCCTGCATTTGAAGTAAATAATCTTTACCTGAATGAGAAATACTGCGTAAGTCGTCGAGTTCTTTATTGATGCCTGTTTTAATTATATTTCCTTTGCTTACTAAAACAGGAGCTTCATCGTCAATCTCTTTTTCTATTTTATCTCTAATTATTTGGCATAAGTTTATCTGGTCGCCAATTTTTTGCAAAGCATCATTTTCTGATTTTTCGCAAAATTGCTTGATTGGCTCTAAAGCATACAATGCTTGTTTTAAGTAAACAACTTCTCGTGGCGATATTCTAGCAGCAGCAACTTTTGAAATCAGCCTTTCTAAATCTCCAATTTTACTCAATTGATCATGAAGACTGTCTGCGGTAAGGGTATTATTAACAAAGCTTTCAACTATGTCGAGACGCTCCTGTATTGGCGCTTCATCTTTTAGCGGCAATACAATCCACCTTTTTAATAAGCGGCCACCCATTGGAGAAACAGTATGATCTAAAACGTCTGAAAGAGTTACTGCATTTTCATTATTAGAATAAATTAGTTCCAAGTTTCGAATAGTGAACCTATCTAACCAAACATGACTTTTCTCTTCTATGCGAGAGATTTTAGTTATGTGAGAAACTCTATTGTGTTGCGTATCAGATAGGTAGTGTAATGCTGCGCCTGCCGAAACTATGCCAAGATTTAAGTTTTCAATACCAAAGCCCTTTAAGGAGTTTGTGTCAAAGTGTTTTAATAACTTCCCTTCCCCAAAATCTCGAGTAAACACCCAGTCTTCCAATTTGAATGTATGAAAGCTGCCGCCAAAATTATTTTGAAAAGTTTTGTCTTTGTTTTTTTGAAAAAGAACTTCGCTAGGAGCAAATCCTTGGAGCAATTTATCGATGTATTCAAAGGAGCCTTGAGCAACCATAAATTCGCCAGTGCTTACATCTAAAAAAGAAACTCCTGCTTCTTTTTTGTCGAAATGAACCGTAGCTAAAAAGTTGTTTTTTTTATGCTCTAAAACTTGGTCATTAAAAGCAACACCGGGAGTTACCAATTCCGTCACGCCTCTTTTGACTATCTTTTTCGTTTTTTTTGGATCTTCTAATTGATCACAGATAGCGACACGCTTTCCCGCTCTTACCAATTTTGGCAAATAGGTATCTAAAGAATGGTGTGGGAAACCGGCCAATTCTAATTTTGACCCCCCATTATTTCTAGCGGTCAAAACAATGCCTAATATTTTTGAAGCTAAAATTGCGTCTTTCCCAAAAGTTTCATAAAAATCTCCAACACGAAACAACAGCAAAGCATCGGGATACTTTCCCTTAATCTGATTATATTGCTTCATCAAAGGAGTTATCTTTGTTTCTTTTTCAACTGCTTTTGCCAATGTTATTTATTTTAAGTGGTTGTTAGTGCAAAATAAAAATTGAAGCGTAAATTTGCCAATGAATCCTTAGTGTTCTTATTAATAGTTATGAACAGAAAGTTAAAATTAGATGAACTGAACCGAGTCTCGGTTGAAGAGTTTAAAAGTCAAAAAAAGCTCCCAATTATTGTTGTTTTAGATAATATCAGGAGCTTAAATAATGTTGGTTCTTTCTTTCGAACATCAGATGCTTTTAATATTGAGGAAGTTTACTTATGTGGAATTACAGCTCAACCTCCTCATCGAGAGATTCAAAAAACGGCATTAGGCGCCACAGAATCCGTGGAATGGAAGTATTTCGAAACTGCTGAGCAAGCATTGGATAAATTGAAAAAAAAGGAGTTCTTAATTTATGCCATCGAACAAACTGAAAACTCAATCTATTTACAAGAATTTACGTATAATTTCGAAAAAATAGCGCTTGTGTTCGGCAATGAGGTTGATGGAGTAGGGCAAAATATTATCAATCTATCAAAAAACAGTATCGAAATACCCCAATTTGGGACTAAACACTCTTTTAATGTTTCAATTAGCTATGGAGTCGTTCTTTGGCATTTAGTAAACCAAACACTTAAAAAGCTATAAAACAGAATGTTTATAGCTTTTTTTATCTAAGCGCCCTTGTTTCCTCTGGAAATAAAAAAAGCAACTTTTTTGAAAAAGTTTCGTTTTTAGAATGATTAAATCTATATTTGTAGGTACTTATAACATGAAAACGTCAAAATACATAGTAGTTTTTATCAGTCTAATTTTTATTAGTGATGCATACAGCCAGGGATTTTACAATCGTGGAGTGTGGAAAAAGCATCGTGTTGAATGGAGCGGAGGTCTTGGAGCATCTAATTTTCTTGGAGATTTAGGGGGAAGAGACAGGGTGGGTTCAGATTTCATTTATGATCTAGAGCCAACTAAAACTAATCTTGCAGCGACGTTCAACCACCTATATTATATAGGTAGAAAAGTAGGGTTAAGATCAAACATTACTTATGCTAAAGTTTCTGCAGATGATAAATTAACGAAAGAGCGTTATAGAAACAATAGAAACTTAAATGTTCAATCTCACATTTGGGAGGCATCTTTGATTTTGGAGCTTCAATTAAAAAAAGAAAGAAGGGGCAATGTTTATCGCCTAAGAAGTTCTTCCGGAAGAAGGCTAGGCTTAAAGTCATCGGGATTAGGGGTTTATGGAATTTTTGGAATCGGAGTTTTTTATTACAATCCTAAATCAAGAGATAAAAACGGAAAAATGACTGCTTTAAAACCTTTACACACGGAAGGTCAAGGAATAACTTATAACCATCCTTTTTGGGGGGTAATGGAAGGGCCCAAACAATATTCTGGAATAAGTGTTGCTATACCAGTAGGTCTTGGACTTAAAATACCTATGAACAGGGACTGGGGTATGAAAATTGAACTTAGTCACAGATTTACTTTTACTGATTATATCGATGATGTAAGTGGTGTTTATTTTGAGAACCATGTTATAGAAGAGAATTACGGAACTACAGCTGCTTATTTTGCTGATCCCGCAATAGTGGGGCACGATACTCATGGCCCCGAAGATGGATCACCCGGAACAGGAGACTCTTTTTTAGCGCAAACATTTGCCGGCCAGCAAAGAGGAAATGCATCCAACAAAGATGGATATATGATTGCAATGGTTTCTGTTTATAGAAAAATTTATACTGCAAAAAGGTATAGAAGGCGTAAGACCATAAGAAGAGTTAAGGCTTCATTCTAGCTAATCCAAGTTAAAACATCCTTTCCTTTCTTATCTTATTAATTCTCTTAGGGAATGAAGATTCTTTTATTATTTAAAGTTTTGTTAATTGGAGCAACTTCGATTATTGCCTAAAAACCAAGTGGCTTTGATACGGAATGTGAAAAGTATATTTCCAAAACAGTTCCATTAGCTTATTCAAAAGAATTGTACAGAGCCATCAATAATCCGAATGTAATTATATTAAACGCGCGCGAGGAAAAAGAATATGAAATTAGCCACCTTCCAAAATCTCAATACATTGGTTTCTATAATTTTGATACTAAATCGGTAAGTTTAATCAATAAAAACAGATACGATATATATCTACTGTTCTATCGGATACAGAAGTGAAAAAATTAGAGAAAGGATTCAAAAAATGGGATTTAATAATGTTTTTAACCTCTATGGAGGCATTTTTAATTGCGTGAACTCTGGTTATGAGGTAGTTGATAAAAACAACAAGCAAACCAAAAAGGTGCATGGGTATAATAAAGAATGGAGTAAATTACTGAATGAAGAAAGATGCGTCATCAACCTTAGTAATTGAAAACACTCTGCTAGAGAATAATTATTATTCAATTTTGGTTACGACATTGTAATAAGTATTTCGTATCTTTATACAACCAAAAGAAAAAGAGTAAGCAATATGTACTTGGCAACGAAATACATTTTCAAGAAAAAACTACAGCTCAAAAGGAATCCTGAGTGATTTAGTTTTTCTTTACCCTTCCATTATTCTAAATCTACTTTAGTAGATTATTGTTCACTTTTATTTAAAATAATATATGTCAAGATATCATTCTTTGGGGGCAATACCTCCTAAAAGACACACTACATTTGAAAAACCTGAAGGAGGTCTTTATCAAGAAGAACTTTTTGGGACTGCAGGTTTTGTTGGGATGTCCTCTTTAATTTACCATGTTCATCCGCCAACAGTGGTAAGTGAAGTAAAGCAGGTTAAAGACCTTACACCAAAAATTGGGGTTAAAAAAAACATGAAAGCACTTAGCTTTAAGGGGTTTTCACTACCGCAAATTGATGACTATATTGAAAGTAGGAAGATACTTTTTGTTAATAATGACTTGAAAATTGGACTAGCAGCACCAAAATCATTTTCAAAGGATTATTTCTACAGAAATAGTGATTCAGATGAAATGTTATTTATCCATATTGGATCCGGCAAACTGAGGACGATGTATGGTAGTATTGATTTTACATACGGAGACTATTTGATTATCCCAAAAGGAACTACTTATCAAATTGATTTCGACACGAAGGATAACAGAATTCTGTTTATTGAGTCAGCAAGTGCTATTACAACACCTAAGCGTTACAGAAATAACTACGGTCAATTATTAGAGCATTCTCCGTTTTGTGAAAGAGATATTAGGCTCCCAAAAGACTTGAAAACACACGACGAAAAGGGGCAGTTTAAGGTACTTTCTAAAAAACAAGATGTTCTTTGGGAGTATACCCATGAAAACCATCCATTTGATGTTGTTGGGTGGGATGGGTTTAATTATCCTTACGCATTTTCGATACATGATTTTGAACCAATTACAGGCCGTATTCATATGCCTCCTCCGATCCATCAGACATGGGAAGCTGCAGGTTTTGTAGTTTGTTCTTTTGTGCCACGAATGTATGATTACCATCCTAAATCGGTACCGTCTCCCTATCATCATAGCAATATTGATTCGGAGGAATTGTTGTATTATGTAGATGGAGATTTTATGAGTCGAAATAATATTGAAAAAGGACAATTGACCTTGCACCCAGGTGGAATACCACACGGTCCTCACCCTGGAGCAATTGAAAGAAGTGTTGGAAAAAAAGAAACAGGAGAACTGGCTGTAATGATAGACCCATTTTCTCCATTAATGATAACAGAAGAGGCAATGAATTTGCAAGTTGATGATTATTACAAATCATGGATGATTGATTAAAAAATAAAAAATATGTCAGATATAAAGAATGTAAATTACGGATTAGAAAAGATTTTTAAAGATGCGAAGGATTTTCTTCCTTTGTTAGGAACGGACTATATCGAGTTCTATGTTGGAAACGCTAAGCAAGCCGCTCATTATTATAAAACAGCTTTCGGCTATCAGTCTGCAGCCTATAAAGGCTTAGAAACAGGATGTAAGGAATATGCTTCATATGTTTTAAAACAGGATAAAATCAGAATTGTATTGACTACGCCATTAAATTCAAGCTCACCTATTAATCAGCATCTTGCTAAGCATGGAGATGGAGTAAAAGTTGTAGCATTATGGGTAGAGGATGCTAAGAAATCTTGGGAAGAAACAACCAAGCGTGGAGCAAAATCTTTTATGGAGCCAACGGTCGAAAAGGATGAGCATGGGGAAGTCGTTAGGGCTGGAATTTATACATATGGAGAAACGGTTCATATGTTTGTTGAACGAAAAAACTACAATGGGGTCTTTTTGCCGGGCTATGAAAAATGGGAATCGGATTATAATCCAAGCTCAGTAGGTCTTAAGTATGTAGATCATATGGTAGGAAATGTAGGCTGGAATGAGATGAATACTTGGGTAAAATGGTATGAGGATGTTATGGGATTTGTAAATTTCCTATCCTTCGATGATAAACAAATTCACACGGAATATTCAGCCCTAATGAGTAAGGTAATGAGTAATGGGAATGGTCGAATCAAATTTCCTATTAATGAACCTGCAGAAGGGAAAAAACGCTCGCAAATCGAAGAGTATTTAGATTATTATGAAGGCCCTGGGGTGCAGCATATTGCTGTAGCTACCGATGATATAATTAAAACAGTAGCTCAATTGAGAGAAAGAGGGATAGAATTCCTATCTACTCCTCCCGAGGAATACTATAATGCCGCTCCTGGAAGATTAGAAGAGCATAATCACGAGCTTCAAGAGGATCTAAAAGTTTTAATGAGTTTAGGAATTATGATAGATGCGGATGAAGAAGGTTATTTATTGCAAATTTTCACCAAACCGGTTGAAGATAGGCCGACTTTATTCTTTGAAATAATTCAAAGAATGGGGGCTAAAGGATTTGGAGCAGGGAACTTTAAAGCACTTTTTGAATCGATCGAAAGAGAGCAGGCAAAAAGAGGGACTCTTTAAAACCAATCGCTATGGAAAGGGAAGAGATATTACAAAAAATAGAATCAAAATATCAGGATTTAGGAATCCCTGTCGATACCATGCTTGAAGGACTGTTGTATAGTAAGCCAATGGTTTATTGGGATTATATTCAGACAGATGCGTTGTTGGGTCTCCAAACACAAAGAACAACACTTCCTGATGAAATGATTTTTATTATGTACCACCAGGTTAATGAACTGTTGTTTAAAATGATTCTATTAGAAATTAAGCAAATAGCAAAATCTGATTCGCTAGACGTTGAAGTATTTACAAAACACTTAATGCGAATTAGCAGGTATTTTGACATGCTGTCCTCCTCATTTGATATTATGGGAGATGGAATGGATAAAGAGCAATACATGAAATTCCGGAATACACTTGCACCTGCTAGTGGCTTTCAAAGCGCCCAGTATCGAATGATTGAATTTGCATCCACAGAACTTATAAACCTAATTGACGTAAGGTTTAGATCTACTATTGATAGAGATACTCCTTTTGAGCATGCTTATGAACATTTATATTGGCAGGCCGCAGGAAAAAACTATAATACGGGACAAAAGTCAATTTTACTTGATAAATTTGAGAAGAAGTATATGGGGGATTTTATAGATTTCATGAAAGACTATAATACAACAAATATTTCGATGAAGTTTAAGTCGCTTCCAGATTCTGTAAGAAACAACGTAGATTTAGTCAATACAATGAGACATTATGATTATACTGTAAATGTTAAGTGGGTGATGTCCCATTACAAAGCTGCAGCAAAGTATATTGGTGGTGGAGCTGCAACTGGCGGAAGTGACTGGACAAAGTATATGTTGCCAAAGTACCAAAAAAGAATTTTTTATCCCGACCTTTGGAGCGAAGAAGAAAAAGAAAATTGGGGAATTACAAACCTCGAATCATATAAAATATTAACAGAAGTTTAAACGGAAGTAATATGGAAAATTCGAAAAACCTAGAAGTGTTTCAGGCTAAAATTGATGCTGAAATTAAAATTGAACCGAAAGATTGGATGCCGGACGAATATCGGCAACATTTAATTCGACAAATGTCTCAGCATGCTCATTCAGAGGTTATTGGAATGCAGCCTGAAGGTAATTGGATAACACGTTCTCCTAGTTTGAGAGCGAGAAAAATCCTTATGGCAAAGGTTCAAGATGAAGGAGGGCATGGACTCTATTTATATTGCGCGACAGAAACTTTAGGAGTAACTAGAGAGCAACTAATCCAATGGTTGCATGAAGGGAAAGCAAAATATGCAAGTGTCTTTAACTATCCTTCGCCAACATGGGCGGATATGGGGGCAATTGGCTGGCTTGTTGACGGTGCAGCGATAGTTAATCAGGTTTCGCTACAAAGAACTTCTTATGGACCTTATTCTAGAGCAATGGTCAGAATATGTAAAGAAGAGAGTTTTCATCAACGACAAGGATATGAGATTATGGCTACCTTAATGGAAGGTACTGCCGAGCAGAAAAAAATGGCACAAGAAGCATTTGAAAGATGGTGGTGGCCTTCATTAATGATGTTTGGTCCTCATGATGGTGATTCTCCTCGTAGTTCGAATGCAATGAAGTGGAAAATTAAAAGGGAAACTAACGATGATTTACGCCAGCAGTTTATTGACAAAACAATTCCGCAAGCTGAATTAATAGGATTAAAAATTCCGGATGCTAACTATAAGTTGCTAGAAAATGGATCGTATGAAACCTCTGATATTGATTGGGATGAATTTTGGAATGTTATAAAAGGAAATGGCCCATGTAATACACAAAGAATAAAACAACATGCTGCTGCTCATGATAATGGACAGTGGGTCAGAGAAGCTGCCATAGCGTACAACGAGAAGAAAGAACAGCAGTTAAAATCCGCTTAAAATTAGACACAATGAGTACAGATAATCAAGGTCCTATTTGGGAGGTGTTTGTTCAGTCAAAACCTGGTAAACCTTACAAACATGTTGGTAGCCTGCATGCTTACGATAAAGAAATGGCTATCGAGAATGCTAGAGATTTATACACAAGGAGAAATGAAGGTACTGGAATTTGGCTTGTAAAAGCAGAAGAGATTGTTTCTGTTAAGTCTGGAGATGAGGAGTCGTACTTCGAGCCTGCAGATGATAAAATTTATCGTCACCCTACTTTTTATAACATGCCAGAAGGCTCTAAGCATATTTAATTATGGAGAGTAATTTGTATAAATTCTGCTTAAGATTAGCAGACACGAGTTTTATATTAAGTTATCGTT
>Ga0209631_10008174_pt1 | contig 10259 bp, 9 predicted proteins | sample COG_08_FD_184752 | JGI IMG/M metagenome (GOLD analysis project Ga0209631, IMG submission 184752) | Pelagic Microbial community sample from North Sea - COGITO 998_met_08 (SPAdes) (version 2) | ecosystem: Environmental > Aquatic > Marine > Neritic zone/Coastal water | place: Helgoland, sampling...
CAGCATCGACAAGCTCACCGTCTGCCCCTGCCCCGTTCTCGCACGCGCAAGCAGCGCCGCTGTCACCGCTTGGCTTGCCTGCACTGCCGTCAGTTTGTCCGGTAGGATCGTGCGCACCAACTTGGGTTGACGATCATCCGCCCCACCCTGCACCGTCGTTAGCCCCGACAAAGCTTGGATCAGTGGATCAAACACAGGTTTGTTGGCCCAAGGTCCCTCAAACCCGAATCCCGCGATTGAGACGTAAATGATATCAGGACAGACCGCGCGCACAGCCGCTTCGCCCAACCCTATCCGCTCCGCAACACCAGGGCGAAAGTTCTGGATAAACACATCTGAACGCGCTGCGAGTTTCAGGCAGGCTTCTACGCCCGCCTTCTCTTTCAGGTTCAAAGCAACAGAGCGCTTGTTGCGGTTGTTGTTCAGGAACGACGAGGAAAACCCACCCTTGCGAACAGAAACCAAACGCGTGTGATCGCCCCCTTCTGGGTGCTCAACCTTTATCACCTCAGCCCCCTGATCGGCCAAGATCATCGTGCTCATCGGTCCAGAAATCATCGAGGTCAGATCAACAATCCTAAATCCGCTCAGTGGTCCGTCCATCGCATTCGTCTCCAGAAACTATCGCCTTTAGCCAAGCATGAGCCGTAACGAATGGCAACGACGACTGACTTAGCCGCAACGTCACAAAGATTAGCATTCGCTTTCCTGTACGCACTTGCGCTTAATCTTATCCAAATCATCTCGAAGAGGCCCACATGAACTTAGAACACGCCATCAACGACCGCCGCTCCATCCGTGGGTTTACCGATCAACCTGTCTCAAAAGAATTGCTCGAAGAGGTGATCGCCCTCGCCAATCGCGCGCCCTCTTCGATGAACACACAGCCTTGGCATTTACATGTGCTAACGGGTGAACCCCTCGAACGTGTCCGCAAAGGCAATACCGAGAACATGCTCGCTGGCGTGAAACCCACACGCGATATCGAGGATTATTCCGAGTACCAAGGCGAGCATCGCAAACGTCAAATCGAAATCGCGGTCCAGCTTTTCGAAGCCATGGGAATTGAACGTCACGATGCCGAGCGCCGCCAAGATTGGGTGATGCGCGGCTTTCGTCAGTTTGATGCCCCCGTCTCCATCGTCGTGTGTTTTGACCGTTCGCTGTTAGAGAATACGATCGCTCATTTTGATACAGGCGCGATGACTTATGGTCTGGTCCTCGCCGCGTGGAGCAAAGGTTTAGGAAGTGTGATCAACGGGCAAGGCATCATGCAAAGCCCGGTCGTGCGCGAAGTAGCAGGTATTCCTGAAGATCAGGTTATTTTAACGTGCGTTGCGCTTGGCTGGCCTGACGAGGATTTCGTTGCTAACTCCGTCGTTTCGCGTCGTCGTCCTGTAAGTAACCTGACGCATTTTTTGGGCTTTGAGGAATAAGTTCACAACTGTGAACTATTCGGGGCTTTTGTCAGGGTTCACAGTTGTGAACTTACGCGACTTTCTTTCGAGCAAGTGCCATCACCATCGGACCGCTCGAAAACCGCCCTGCCCTCGCCTTCCTGCTGAGTGCTTTCAGATAGCCGTTCGGAACTTCAATTTCTGCGAAGCGATCTAACATACAAGCTACCACAATCGCAGCCTCGACCTGCCCCATTGCATCTACAGCCTCATCCCAAACTGACTTATGTAGACCCATCATCGGTCCCACTTTTTGAGCCGCCTCAACAAGCTGCGCCCAATGGGTCAAACTCGTATTCGTATAGTTCCAAATCTCTCGACAAAGCGCTCTCACTATTTGAATTGGAACATTCGATTGGTCTTTTTCAATTTCATAGCACTTTGTTTTTCTGGCTAGGTGCTCAGCTGGCTTTTTTGCGGTTTCGTTTAATCGACATATATCTTTATTAGAATTAAGATAGTGCTGCTCATTTTGAACATCACTGGTGCTCGTTTTTGTTGTATCTTCGATCTGAAATGCAGCCTTTGCTTCAGCTAAATGGCTGGCTAATTCGCCCTTTAAGGTGTTCAATTCTGCCAAGGATAATTTGCGTCGCATATGACGGGCTGCCAAGAGTGCCGCATCACTAAACGCGTCCCAGATAGCCCGTTCTGGGTGCATATCAGCACCCAGTTCAGCAAGCCCCGCCAGGTCCCGTCTCATAAGGCTCACAGATCGCTTGAGACGTTCCATCTCTTCGATCACTTCTCGAGCGTCTCGCGCCAATTCACTAATCTCATCTAAGCGCGTGACCAGTGGTGTCAGATCAAACCCAAACGCCTGAGGAGCACCGCTATATCGCTTAACATAACGTTTCCCGTTTGGACTGTCGCGCCGCACAATCAAGCCGGTGTCGACCAAGACAGCGAGATGACGTCGCATGGTTGAGCAGGCCATTCCATTCAAGCGCTCGCAAATAGAAGCGTTTGAGGGGAACACGGTCAGCGGTTTACCATTGGCGTTAAGCTCTGTTTCAGGATGAAAGCTAAGCAGCGCTTGAAGAACGCTCAATGCTCGATCACTCAGCCCAAATTTAGCACGAGCACTCGTAAGTTTACGCAAGATTTCGTATTTGTTGACGCCTGTTTCAGGCATAGCTTTAGTGGTGCTGCGATGATGCTCTATCAGCTCAACACTCATGGATCGCCCAAAAGGCGTTATCGGAATATAGCTCATAAGAATTTCACTCGGGCAAAACTTCTTGGTCCCGCGAATCACTTTGGACTTGCGAATTCGTCTGCCAACCACTACCCTGAACTTGCTAGAATTAAGGGTCTCGTAGAGCGTCAGCTTTGCGGGACTTTTTCTTTTTTACCTCGTTCGTGCCTCCTGTCTGTTATTTTTACTGCTTGGTTATTCGGATGCTTCACTCTGTTTCCAGCGCGTGAATAGCTCTTGTAAGGTCTCAGGAGCGTTGGCCTCGACAAAGTCTGCAAAGCCCCCCTGCCCCGTCACTTCGAGCAAAATACCTTTGGGCGTTCTGCTGATCTTTCCGCTTGATTTATTGTCAAACTGAACCGTCTTTGATGCGCCTTTAGGCTTCGTCGCTTTGGCCTTTTTGCTGGGCAAAAGCCGCGCTTGAACGGCGTCAAAGGCTGCAACGGATGGATCGCGAATATCTTCGCTACTGGCTGCGGAAAATACGTCAATCTGCGCCATTTCACGGGTGCGATGCGCGAGTTCCACAAGGTCATCATGCGCAAGCAATGATGTCTCTAAGGATTTCGCCATCGCATCCCATCTAGGACGCCCAACGCTCTGCGCTGGACCGATTGCTTGGATCAACTCGACACCAATCGCGTCAACGATCGCAAGACCCATGGACACGGCGGATTTCGTGACTGTCAAAACCTCAGCAACGCGGGTTTGATTTCCAAAACCACTTTCGATCAACTCATGAGCAAAGAGCGCTTTCTCGATATAGCTCAGATCTCGTCGTGCCATGTTCTCGGAGATTTGCGCCTCGATTGCAGCGCTGTCATCCATGCTCGCAATCAAGGCGCGCACTTTGTGGACTTTGTCAGATGTTCGGATCGCTTCAAGCCGCCTGCGGCCATAAACCAGAAGGTACGTATCATCCTCAGTTGAGTGTCTACGCAGCAGTATAGGGACTGTTTGCCCTGTCGCCTCAATGGATGCGCGCAAATCGCTCACGTCCTCATGAGAGAGGCGATCAGCCACCCGCGTGTCGATGATTTGAGCGGGATCAAGCTCCCAAACCTTGTGACCATCTACGGCATCGCGCGCGGCGCGCATGGGTCGGCTGGTTTTGATCATTGAGGACGGCGTTGGCGCTGCCCCAACCGTCAGATTATCGAGCATCGAGAGACGCTTTTTCTTTTTGTCAGTCATCGCGGCGCCCCCATGTTTTTTGGATCAATTCTTCGACCTCACCATTAAGCGCGTTCAGGCTTTCCAGTGCGCGATCATAGGTCGTGCGCGTGAATGCGCTGCGTTCAACTTCATAGAGAGTTTGCTTTGTTAGACCCGCATCCGAGATCGCTGTGGACTTGAGCATCGGCGCATTCAGCACCTTGTCGCCGTACATCGTGCGCAAGAAAGCAACGATGCGATTTTGTGGCGCATCTTGCGGTTCATAGCGCGTGAGAACGTAACGCATCCAGTCATGGGTCATATCCGCGCCGCTATCGGCAATTACATCCATCAGATCAGCGGTCATACGCAAAAATTGGCTCATCGACATGACGTCAAGCATCTCAGGATGGATCGTCACAAGGACGCCCGTCGCGGCAGAAAGGGCTGACATGGTGAGAAAGCCAAGCTGTGGGGGGCAGTCGATGATCACCACATCATAGACACTATCAACGGCTTTTAGTGCCTCTTTGACACGGAAGAAGAACAAGCCAGCGGCATTATTAGCAAGCGCACGCGGGGTGTCGTGCTCAAATTCCATCAGTTCAAGATTGCCAGGAATGAGGTCCAGATTGGGAATGTAGGTTTTGCGGATCACGTTTTGGATCGGCTCTGGGTCATCATAGCGGATCGCATCGTAAAGCGTGCCGCCATCGGGCAAATCGGTCTCAGGTTGAACGCCATGGAGCGCGGTGAACGACGCTTGCGGGTCAAGGTCGACACCAAGAACACGGTAACCTTGCAACGCAAGATACTGAGCGAGATGCGCAGAGGTGGTTGTTTTGCCAGAGCCACCTTTGAAGTTCATCACACCGATGATTTGCATGTGATCGCCATCGCGACGTCCCGGCAAGTAATCGCCCGGTTTGCGCGCTGTCTTTTCGAGAAGAACGCGCAAGTCTTGGACGTTTTGCGCTGAATAGAGTCTACGATTGCCCGCAGAGACCTCTGGTTCAGGGCCTTTGCCATCAAGGTGCAACTTGCGCAAATACGAGTCGTTAACGCCCAAGAAATTAGCGGCTTCACCAGAGGTGAATTTGCGCATTGTCTTGGATGCATTCGGGGGAAACAAGCTCTCGCGTTGTGCATGCAACTGCGCTGCCAACCACTCGGAGTGTTGACGGATCACCGCATTGATGTCTTCTGGATCTTGTGTGCTCATTTTCTGCCCGCCGTATACCGTGTTCACGGTTTTTACCGTTAAACGGCTCTTTTCCGTGACTATTGGATGAGAACGGGGATTCGTGCAAGCATTTTCTAGATATAGTAGCGCCACCGCGGCGCTACACAAGGCGCGTTAATCTTTGAACACCGCGAGGCCAAGCCATTCTGCGACGAGGGCAGGGGTCTCTTCCCCGTCGATTTCAATGGCTAACGTGTTGGTCCGAAGAAGGTCCGTGGCGCTACGTGCTTTGACGTCTACAAGGGTGAAGCGACCACGCAATTTTGAGCCTGCACGCACTGGCATCAAGAAGCGAAGTTTGTTCATGCCATAGTTAATGCCCATGACCTGACCGGGCATCAAAGAGAAGCAATCATAGGCGAAACGACTCGCAAGCGAGAGGGTCAAGAAGCCGTGCGCGATGGTGCCGCCGAAAGGTGTCTCAGCAGCGGCGCGTTCAGGATCAACGTGAATCCATTGCTCGTCATGGGTGGTTTTGGCGAAGGTATCGATCATTTCCTGATCAACGGTGATCCAATTCGAGACGCCGACTTCAGTACCGACCAGCGCTTGGCTTTGGGTGAAAGCAGTTTGCAGGGATGACATATTTTGCGCTCCTTATGTGGGGTCAGCGGCGACGCGCACGAGGCGTTTGCCTTTGTTATCGCCGTTCAGCAGCCCGATGAGCGCTTTGGGCGCATTCTCAAGACCATCAACGATGTCCTCGATGACTTTGATCTGGCCAGTGCCGACCCAATGCTGCATCGCGCGGACACATTTGGCATCATTATGGGCAAAGTCCATGACGATGAAACCTTCCATTTTCAGACGCTTTACCACGATTACACCCGGCAAATTGCGCGGGCCTGTGGGGTTTTCAGTGTCGTACTGACTGATCGCACCACAGCAAATAACGCGGCCTTTTTCGTTCATCACGTTGAGGGAGGATTCGAGCACTTTGCCACCAACATTGTCGAAATAAATGTCCGCGCCATCGGGGCAAGCGGCAGCGAGCGCGCGACTGAGACCGGCTTCGCGGTAATCGACACAAGCATCGAAGCCCAGTTCATCGACGACCCATTTGCATTTATCTGGGCCGCCCGCGATTCCGACGACGCGACAGCCAAGAGCTTTGGCGATTTGACCGACATATCCACCGACGGAACCAGCGGCGGCAGAGACCAGAACGGTTTCGCTAGCTATAGGATTGCCGATGGACATCAACCCGTGAAACGCCGTTTTGCCAGCGATTCCGTAAACGGACATGAGGTGGGACAGCGTGGCTACCTTGGGCAGTGGCTGGACTTTGCGCGCTTTGGCGGTGACGTATTCGGACCATGTCGCTTCTGCCGCTACAATGTCGCCATTGCTCAGGTGCGTTCCGTTGGCGTCGATCACTTCGCAAATTGCGTATGTGGGCATCGGATCACCCGCTTGGACTGCGGCGCGGTAGGTGGCACCTTTCATCCAAGAGCGATTGGCGGCGTCGATGGACATTAGAATGACGCGGAGAAGGACTTCGCCCTTGTTAGGCTCTGGTTTTGCAGTTTCACCTAGTGTGAAATGTTCAGGGCCGAGGGTGCCTGTGGGAAGTTCTGCAATCGTGATCTGGCGGTTTTGCATTTTGTATGTCCTACTGTGAATAATCGAAAAGGGGATTGTGATGAACGAAGCGCGCCAACATCGGTTTTCGCCGCCTAAGGGTGCTGCGGATTTGCTCTTGATCCGGCATGGAGAAACGCAAGCGGCCGTACGCGGCGAGAGTTTTCCGCTGGTCGAAGGGCAGGGCGATCCCGCGCTGCATCCTGATGGCGAAGTGCAAGCGATTGCTGTGGGGCATCGGTTGAAGGCAGAGCCTATTAACGCGATTTACGTCACGACCATGCAGCGCACGCATCAGACGGCAGCACCCTTGGCGGAGCGCTTGGGGATTGCGCCACGCGTGGAACGAGACCTGCGCGAGGTGTTTCTGGGTGATTGGGACGGGGGCGAATATCGCTTTCGTGTGATGGATAGAGATCCGGCATTTATCCGCGCCAAGGAGCAACACGAATGGGGTGAAGTGCCGGGTGCGGAAACCACTGCGCAACTGCAAGCGCGGGTCAAGGCAGGGCTGATGCGCATCGCGCGGGCCCATGCGGATGAATTGGTCGCGGTTGTTGTGCATGGCGGGGTCATTGGCGCTGCGCTGGCGGTGGCGACAGGATCGCCGCCCTTCGCGTTTCATGGGGCTGAAAACGGATCCGTCAGCCGCCTTGTTATCCATGGCGAACAAATGATCCTGCGCGGGTTTAATGACGTGTCGCATTTGTCTGTCTAGGGCCCCGCTCAAGGCATTGTTATGACGACTTTGCCGAGTACTTTGCGATCCTGCAAAAGCTGCAAAGCTTCGCCTGCGTTTTCTAGCGCGTAGCTTGCAGAGATGCGCGGCTTGACTTTGCCTTCACTATAAAGACGGAACAGATCACCCATGTTTTCAGCATGGTTTTGCGGTTCTCTTAGAGTGTGCGCGCCCCAGAAAACACCGACGATCTGACAGCCTTTAAGCAAAGTTAAGTTAAGCGGAATTTTTGGAATGCCAGCGGGGAAGCCGACGACTAAATAACGGCCCTTCCAAGCGAGCGAACGCACGGCAGGTTCGGCATAATCGCCACCAACAGCATCGTAAATAACATCAACACCGTCGCGCCCAGAGAGGGCTTTGATCTGATTGGAAAACTCTTTTTGCGCAGCGCGATCGCTCATCTCGCGCGTGTAGATCAGCGTTTCATCAGCACCTGCATCGCGGCAGAATTGTGCCTTTTCTTCTGATGACACGGCAGCGATCACCTTTGCGCCTGCGGCTTTCGCCAACTCGACCGCAGCAATGCCCACGCCGCCAGCAGCGCCAAGGATCAGTACGGATTCGCCCGCCTTCAGTTCAGCGCGATCTTTGAGCGCATGATGCGATGTGCCGTAGGTGAGCACGAAACAAGCGGCCTCATCATAGGGCATGTTGTCGGGAATTTTCACAGCGCGTTCGGCATCGAGAACCAGTTCTGTTGCGAATCCGCCAAAGCCGCTCATCCCTAAAACGCGGTCGCCTTTGTGAAGGTGTTTGACGTCTTCACCCACTGCCTCAACCACGCCTGCGACTTCACCACCGGGGGCAAAGGGGCGGGGCGGTTTCATTTGGTAGAGATCGCGTATGATCAAAGTGTCGGGAAAGTTAACGCCCGCCGCGTGCACTCGAATGCGCACCTGCTTTTTGCCCGGTTCAGGCGTTGGCATATCGGTGAGTTGCAAAGTTTCAGGTCCGCCGACCTCTGTGCTGAGCATGGCTTTCATAGTTAATTCCCCCAAAGCGCTAAGTTGATCAAAAGAGAGACGTGGCGTCGTATCTTGTCAATCGCAATTCGCTTCGCCATTCTGCATAGCGGAACGGATGTCCGCATTTTGACGTGACGTCTTTAGGGGAGGAAATTAAGCATGACGGTGAACCCTTTGGATGCGTTTCGCGCGGAGCTGCGCGATTGGTTGGCACAAAATTGCCCCGAAGAAATGCGCGACGGTTTGATGACCGAAGAGAGCATTTGCTGGGGTGGCAAGGATTGGGTGTTTACGTCTGATGCGCAGCGCGTCTGGCTCGAGCGATGTGCCGCAAAGGGCTACACTGTGCCGACCTGGCCTGTGGCGTATGGCGGCGCTGGATTGAGCCGTGATCAGGAAAAGATTTTCCACGAAGAGATGGGTCGCATTGATGCACGCTCGCCTTTGCAGAGCTTTGGCATCTGGATGCTTGGGCCCGCGCTTTTGCACTTTGGAACGCATGAGCAAAAGTTGCAGTATTTGCCGCCAGTTGCGCGCGGCGAAGTGCGTTGGTGTCAGGGCTATTCCGAGCCAGGTGCAGGCTCTGACTTGGCGAATGTGCAGACCCATGGCGAGGACAAGGGCGATCATTGGCTGGTGAATGGTCAAAAGATTTGGACCTCTTACGCGGACAAAGCCGACTGGATTTTTGCACTCGTGCGCACGGATCGCGAGGCACCCAAACACAAGTGTATTTCGTTCCTTTTGCTCGATATGAAAGGTGGTGGCGTCGAGACGCGGCCGATCAAAATGATCAGCGGTGTATCCCCGTTTTGTGAGACGTTTTTTACGGACGCGAAGATCCCAAAAGAGCAAATCGTTGGCGAGGTTAACCGTGGCTGGGACGTTGCAAAATATTTGTTAACGCATGAGCGTGAGATGATTTCTGGCGGCGGTGCTGGGTTGTCTGGGGGCGGTCGTGCGTTGGGCGCTGTGATCAAGGATACGATGGATGAAATGGATGCGACTTTGCGCGCGGATGCGATGCGCTGTGAGGTGAATTCGCTGGCAATTGGGTTAACGTTGGAGCGGTATAAGGACCAAGCCGAAGCAGGGCAGGGGGCTGGGGATGCCTCTGCGATGCTCAAATACATGGGCACGGAATTGAACAAACAGCGGCACGAATTAATGATGAATGCGGGTGGCTCTGACGCGCTCGAATGGGACGGACCTGTGGGCAATCGCGCCGGTGATTGGCTGCGCACGAAGGCCAATTCGATTGAAGGTGGCACGAGCGAGGTGATGCTGAGCATCGTATCGCGGCGTGTCCTTGGGCTTCCGGGGTGAGCGGTATGGCTAAGCTTGTGATGAACGAAGAAGAGACGATGCTCGCCGATATGGCGCGCGGCTTTTTGGATGATGCTTGCCCTGTGAGCAAGCTGCGCGAAATGCGTGATGCTGGGGTGACCTCTGACGCGGCGACTTGGAAAGAGATGGCTGATTTGGGTTGGGCTGGCGTGTTGGTTCCCGAGGAAGCGGGCGGTTCCGATATGGGGTTCGCAGCGGCGAATGTGATCGCGCATGAGATGGGCAAAACGCTGGCGGTTTCGCCGTTTATCTCTAGCGCTGTGATTGCCGCGACGGCGTTAAGACAGGTTAACGATGCGCGTGCGTTGGGGGCTCTGGCGAAGATTGCTTCGGGCGATGTGACCTATGCGTTGGCCGTCGATGAAGGGATAAAGTTCGATCCTGAGGGCGTTCAGATGGAGGCAAAAGCAGACGGCAATGGCTTTCGTTTGAACGGTAAAAAACAGTTTGTCGTAGATGGTGCTGGTGCGGATCGTTTGCTGGTTCTGGCGCGCACCGCTGATGGATTAACCTTGTTTGATATTCCGGCGGACCGCGCGGGCGTTAACTGTGATGCGTCGAATATGATCGA
>Ga0209631_10008176_pt1 | contig 10259 bp, 10 predicted proteins | sample COG_08_FD_184752 | JGI IMG/M metagenome (GOLD analysis project Ga0209631, IMG submission 184752) | Pelagic Microbial community sample from North Sea - COGITO 998_met_08 (SPAdes) (version 2) | ecosystem: Environmental > Aquatic > Marine > Neritic zone/Coastal water | place: Helgoland, sampling...
TCTGGGTGATATTGCATAGCAAGTTTTCTAAATTTTTTTTTCAGCTCTGCATCGGAAGTATTTCTATCTGCTCCAAGGATTTCATAATAATCACGCATCTTATTTGTACCTATATTTTTAAAGAAATACGCTATTAATTATTTATCAGCAGCTTTCTCATCTTTTTCATCTGGCTTTACTTCTTCGAAATCAGCATCAACAACGTCAGCTTCTTTTTCTGATGTTTTGCCGTCTTCTCCTTCCGCACCAGGTGCAGCAGCAGCCTGTTCCTGACTTTCTTTATACATCATTTCACCTAACTTCATAGCGGAAGAATTTAAAACTTCAACTTTAGCTTTTATCTCTTCACCTGTAGAGTCTGCATTAGCGAGAACGTCTTTTAATTCTTTAACAGAAGATTCAATTTTATCCTTATCCTCAGCAGGAAGTTTCTCTCCGTGTTCTTTCATACTTTTTTCTGTAGAATAAACCAATGCATCAGCTTCATTTCTAGCATCTATAGATTCTTTTTTCTTTTTATCTTCTTCAGCATGTGATTCAGCATCTTTCACCATATTCTCTATATCTGAGTCAGATAAACCTCCAGAAGCCTGTATCTTAATTTTTTGTTCTTTATTTGTTGCCTTATCCTTGGCAGAAACATTTACAATACCATTAGCATCTATATCAAATGTGACTTCAATTTGAGGCATCCCTCTTGGCGCTGGCGGTATTCCGACTAAATCAAAATTACCAAGCATTTTATTGTCTGCAGCCATTTCTCTTTCGCCCTGGAAAACTCTAATAGTTACAGCTGTTTGATTATCTTCTGCAGTAGAGAATGTCTGGCTTTTTCTTGTAGGTATAGTTGTATTTCTCTCAATTAATCGAGTAAATACGCCCCCTAAAGTTTCAATTCCTAAAGATAAAGGTGTTACATCAAGAAGTAAAACATCTTTAACATCACCAGCTAATACAGCTCCTTGTATAGCAGCGCCTAAAGCTACACACTCGTCTGGGTTTACACCTTTATTAGGCTCTTTACCAAAAAATTCTTTAACTGTTTCAACAATTTTAGGCATACGAGTCATTCCACCGACAAGAACAACTTCATCTATTTCACTTGCAGAAATACCGGCATCCTTTAAAGCGGCTTTACAAGGTTCTATTGTTCTTTTTACAAAATCTTCAACAAGACTCTCTAACTTTGCCCTTGTAAATTTAAGAGTTAAGTGCTTCGGTCCTGAAGCGTCAGCTGTTATAAATGGTAAATTAATATCTGTTTGAGCAGTAGATGAAAGCTCAATTTTAGCTTTTTCTGCGGCTTCTTTTAGTCTTTGCAATGCCAAATTATCTGATTTTAAGTCTACTCCATTTTCTTTTTTAAATTCGTCAACAAGATACTCCACTATTTTAGTATCAAAATCTTCTCCTCCAAGAAAAGTATCTCCATTTGTGGATTTTACCTCAAAAACACCGTCACCAATTTCTAGAACAGAAACATCAAATGTTCCTCCTCCTAAGTCATATACTACTATAGTTCCTGACTCTTTCTTATCTAACCCATAAGATAAACTAGCTGCTGTTGGTTCATTAATTATTCTTAAAACATCTAGGCCTGCAATTTTTCCTGCGTCCTTAGTTGCTTGTCTCTGTGCATCATTAAAGTATGCTGGTACGGTAATAACAGCCTCTGTAACCTCATGGCCTAAATGAGCTTCAGCCGTTTCCTTCATTTTTTGTAAAACATAAGCACTTACTTGACTTGGAGCATAGTCTTTACCTGCTGCATTAACCCAAGCATCTCCTCCATCGGACTTAACAATTTTAAAAGGAACCATATCCTTATCTTTAGTAACTTTTTCGTCTGAGAAAGGTCTACCTATTAATCTTTTAATTGCGAATAAAGTATTTTCTGGGTTTGTTACTGCTTGTCTTTTAGCAGCTTGTCCTACTAAAGTTTCGTCATTATCAGTGAAAGCCACTATTGAAGGTGTTGTTCTCGCACCTTCTGCATTTTCTATAACTTTAGCATTACCGCCCTCCATAACAGCTACACAGCTGTTAGTAGTTCCTAAATCAATTCCAATTACTTTACCCATTATATTTTTCTCTCTTTAATTTTTAATAAAATTTGTTTGCAGGAGATATATGGGGACTAAAAAATAAAACACAAGTGCTTAATATAAAAAAATTACTCTAGCTTTAAATTTTTAATATTTTCGCTTAAAACGTTAACTAGACCAAATAAAAACTTATCATTAATATCAGGAAAAACATATGTAAAGTGTAAACGAGTTAAAACGTCTTCTTTAAGCGCAAAAATATGCCAAAAGAAATTATTAAGAATTACACCAGCTTCTTTATCTTCCTCAGCTTTATTACAAGAAATCAGATAAGTATCTTTTCCTGTAGAAAGTAAGGAAATATTTTTAACTTTTTCATCCTCTCCAATAGATGAGGCTATATGCTGCATGTATTCAGATGTTATTTTAGTTTCTTTTGGAATGCTTAGTTCATCACAATTCAAAAAAAGCATGGCATCTTCATAGCCAGTAACCCTACTTACAAAAGATTTCTCTTCCTTATTAATCTCGGAAGGCCAGGAAGTTGGCATTAACATACTTAAGCCACTCCAAGGTGAAATTATATCTTGTTTTAATCTTAATATCCTTGCAGAAACTTTAGCTTCAATATCCAATTCCGTCTCTTCAGTAGTAAAGCTACATTTTTCTAATTTTTTTTCTATTTTTAATAAAATCTTGTTTACTGCTTCATCTGAAGAAGGATTAGACATCCATGATAAAGCCAAGGTTACAAGCCTTATAGTTCTAGATCCTACTATTGTTGCTTTTCTCCATACCTTTACCTTCTCACCAGATTCTAAGTTTGCTTGATATTCAATTCCATATATAGAATTTGAAGTAACTTTTATATCTAGGTCAGGGTGAGATTCAAGTAAAATAGGGTCAAATAAATGATCCTTAAGTTTATTATCTTTATTATACTTTGGATCATCTAAACTAATGATTTTAACATTTAAAACTGGGTATTTACCTGTATTGAAACGTACATCTGCTTTTGAGCTATCTTCATCAAAGTATGTAACATCCCATGATGAGTCTAAAGGCATTTCAAAAGAACTATCAGCTAATTTTAAAACATCCATTATAACCCCATAAATCTATGCTTCTTATGATTCTTTCTTACTTACGCCTACCATAGCAGGTCTTAACAATCTGTCATAAATTTTATATCCACATTGCAATACTTCACATACACATCCAGGTTCAAATTCATTTGTTGGAACTTCTAACATTGCCTGATGAATATTATGATCAAAGGAATCTCCTTTATTTGGCTCAATAGTCTCTATTCCATTTTGTTTTAAAACCGTATAAATTTCTTTAACCGTTAATTCAACTCCTTCATGTAAAGAAGCATAATTTTTTTCTATTTCTTTTTTATTTTTTAATTCTTTAGGAGAAGCTTTTAATGCTCTATCAAAATTATCTAATATAGAAAAAAGGCCTCGTGCTAAATTAGAAGCCCCATATCTAGCATTTTCTTGTTTCTCCTTTTCCATTCTCCTTCTCATATTTTCAACATCAGCTAATGCCCTTAATTTAGAATCATTCTCTTCTGCTAATTCTGCTTTAAGAGTTTCTATTTCTTCTGAAATTTTATTTTCTTTTTCATCAAAAGAAACATCTTCTTTTGAATCTATTTCTTCAGCATCTTCTTTTAAAACAGTTTTGTTATTTTTAGTCTTTTTTGTCATAAGAGCTCCTATTAATATTTAAAGTAAATATTGTGATTAAATACTATATATACAAGTAATTATTTAAATAACTTTGAAATTGCCTTAGCAGTAAAGTCCACCATAGGAATAATTCTTCCATAATTTACTCTAATAGGTCCTATCACACCAATTGCTCCTAAAGTTTTAGCCTTACTTTTATTATCCTTAGCCTTAAATGGAGCCAAAATCATGGAACAACCAGAATAATCAAACAATTTATTATCTGCTCCAATGAAAACATGAACCCCTGTTCCCGACAAAGAGTTTTTTAATAATTCTGTTAATGTTTTTTCTTGTTCTATTTTCTCAAATAGTTCATTTATTTTTTTAAAATCCTCCTGGGTACTTATATCATTATAAATGTTATTTTTACCTGTAACTATTAACGACGGGTAATCCATATCTCCAGTTTTAATAGCTAGGCCAGCTTTTATAACTTTTTCTGAAACTATATCTATTTCTTTTCTATGGTTAAGTAAATCTTCTTCAATTGTATTTTTTACGTCTTCAAGAGTGCTTCCCGCAAGTCTAGAATTTAAAAAATTTGATGCTTCAATTAAATTTATTATGGGTGTACCCTTGGGAATATCTATTATTCTGTTTTCCACAAGGCCAAAAATATCAACAATAACAACTAAAGCTTTAGCATTATCTAAAGGTACAAATTCTATATGTTTTATTGCTCTTTCAAATGTTGGTGCCATTACAAGACTGACACAATTAGATAATCCAGATAAAGCATTAGAAGTTTCACTCAAAATATCTTTTAAGCTTTTGCCTGTTCCTACCGATAGTGCTTCTATACTACTTTTTTCATCACTAGATATATCACCTACTTGCAACAAACCGTCTATAAAAAGTTTTAAACCTGTCTCCGTTGGCAACCTACCGGCAGATATATGGGGAGATTTTAATAAATTCAAACCCTCTAAATTTGACATTACATTTCTAATTGTTGCTGAGGCCAAAGATGGTGAAAGTTTTTTAGATAAAGTTTTAGACCCAATAGGATTACCTGTCTCTATATAAGATTCAACTATATGCTGAAGAATCTTTCTTGAGCGACTATCTAATGAAGATAATAATGCTGTATTATTTTTTATATTATTCAATAATTTTTTCTCACATAGTATTATACTATATAATTATAATATTTTATGAGGAAACAATAAATGAATAATATAATATTCAAAAGAATATCTGGAAGAGCTCTAAACCAAGCAAGAGAAGTAAAAATAATTAAAAATTACATTAAAAATGCAAATGCTTCTTGCCTAATAAATATTGGAGAAACAAGTGTTATTTGTACTGCATCTTTAGAAAAAAAAGTTCCTCATTGGCTAAAAGATTCTGGTGAGGGCTGGCTTACAGCAGAATATGGCATGTTACCAGCCTCAACACATACTAGAAATAATAGAGAATCCTCCAAAGGAAAACAAAATGGTAGGACATTAGAAATACAGAGATTAATAGGAAGGTCTCTCAGGGCTTCTCTCGATTTAAAGAAGCTTAATGAATTACAAATTAAAATAGACTGCGATGTCATAAACGCAGATGGAGGTACTAGAACGGCCTCTATAACAGGTGGCTGGATAGTTTTAAATTTATTAGTTGAATCTTTATTAAAAAATAAAACGCTTAAGACAAACCCTATTACAGATCAAATTGCTGCTATATCTTGTGGAATCTATGAAGGATTAGAACTACTTGACTTAGACTATCACGAAGACAGCAATACAGAAACAGATGCAAATTTTATTATCTCCAAATCTAAAAACCTCATAGAAGTACAAGCTACAGCTGAAAAAGGTAACTTTAGTAAAAAACAACTAAATATATTAATAGATCTAGCTTCTGAAGAATGTGATAAGTTATTTAATATACAGTCAGAGGTATTAAACAATGATAAATAGAATTAAATTACCAAAAGAAATAATAATAGCTAGCCATAACCCTGGAAAAGTAAAAGAGATAAATATTCTACTAAATGATATAGGAATAAAGGCTTATCCTATTTCTCTATTTTCAGATATTGAGCCAATCGAAAATGGAAGTAGTTTTGCTGAAAATGCTTTAATAAAAGCTCGTAATGCTAAACAATTATGTAATAAGACTTCGTTAGCAGATGATTCTGGTTTGTGTGTGGATGCTCTTGACGGTGCTCCCGGAATTTATTCTGCGAGATGGGCAGGCGTTGAAAAAGATTTTGACCTAGCAATGTCTTTAATAGAAGAAAAATTGCAAGGAATTGATAATAAAAAAGCTTATTTTATTTGTGCCCTAGCAATAGTAAATGAAAAAAATGAAGAGTATGTTTTTGAAGGAAAAATTAATGGCACTTTAACTTTTCCTAAGAGAGGAAAAATGGGTTTTGGGTATGACCCAATTTTTATTCCTGAAAATCATACAATTACTTTTGGAGAAATGGCCCCTAATAAAAAGGACCTAATAAGCCACAGAAGTGGCGCCTTTAAAAAACTAAAAGAGAATATAATTGTTAATTAATAATAAAGAAATCGCGCTATATATACATTGGCCATATTGTCTAAAAAAATGTCCGTATTGTGATTTTAATAGTCATGTTACTAGACTACCTATAGATATCAATCTATGGGAAACAGCATATAAAAATGAAATAAAGAACGAGCAAAATATACTTGGAAAAAAAACTGTAAGGAGCATATTTTTTGGAGGAGGTACTCCAAGCTTAATGCCCCCAAAATTGATTGAAAGCATATTAAACCAATTAAACAAAAAATGGACTTTTTCAAAAAACATAGAAATCACCCTTGAAGCAAACCCCTCTAGTGTAGAAATTAAAAATTTCAGCACTCTTAAAAAAGCAGGAGTAAATAGACTTTCTTTAGGCTTTCAATCTTTAAATAATAATTCACTAAAATTTTTAGGTAGAAATCATTCGGTTAAAAATGGTTTAAAAGCCCTAGAAACTGCAAAAAATATTTTTAAAAGAGTTTCTTTTGATTTAATATATGGTCTACCGGGCCATAATGAAAAAATGTGGGAAAAAGAGCTCAACCAAGCAATTCAAATATCAGGTGAACATATTTCAGCTTATCAATTAACTATTGAGAAAGGAACTCCTTTCTACGCGTCATATAGAGATAAAAAATTTAAGCTGCCTCATGAAAGAACCCTTTTAAATCTGTATAATATGACAGATGAGTTGCTTAATAACGCTCGCCTTAAAAAATATGAGGTATCAAATTATGCTATTAAAAACTCAGAATGTGTTCATAACTATAAAATTTGGCAAGGTGCAGAATATTGTGGAATAGGACCCGGAGCTCATGGCCGTTTAATGCTTGATAATAAATGGCATGCTACCCATAAATTTTCTGCGCCAAAAATATGGCTTGATAAAAATTTAAAAAAAAAGTGCACCTTATATCTAAATAAAGAAATATCTAATATTGAAAGAGCACATGAGATTTTATTGACTAGTCTAAGGTTAATCAAAGGTATAGATATTAAAAAAACTTTTAATAAATTAAACATTAATTTAAATAATAATATTCTTAATAAAAATGAATTAAGAAAATTTAAAGAATTAGGTCTGATAGAAGAGAATGATTTATTTTTAAAAGTAACAAATAAAGGATTCCCAATTTTAAATTATATTACAAACAAGTTAATATTATAAATTAAGGCATTATATCGCGTTTCTTTACAAAATTTCTTTTCATAACTTCATACGAAACGAACTTTCTATAAACCCCGCCATTATTATCTATTTTAAAAAAACCAAATATACCATTAAAGCCTGAGGGATTAGTTAGAAAAGTTATCAACTGTTGAGTAGTTTTTGAATTTTTTAACCCCACAGATAATAGAGCTAACATGTCATAGCCCAAACCACTTATTTCATTAGGGACCACATCATATAGCCTAAAATATCTAGAAACAAATGTCTCGTAAGAAAACTGCTGTGCAGCAACGAAATAGCCGCCTAATAATGCTGGCTCTCCTAAAATTTCATGATTATTCCATCCAGATATGCCGAAAAATTTTATTTCTTTAGGATCTATTCCTCTATATTGGGCCCTAGATGATATTTCTTTAAGTTGTTTTCCAGACGCAACAATTAATAGTCCATTATCCTTTAAGAAGTTATCCTTATTAAATGTCATACTAAATTTAGAGAAGTCTTTAGATTTTTTTTCATATCTATACATATGATTAATTTTAATATTATTAAGAATACTAGCCTTTCTACTTTCTTGTAAAATAATGTCTCCATAGATATTTTTGGGAACAATTAAAGAGATATTAGCTATTGAATGAAATTTCATCTCATTAAATATAGCCCTTACTTGCTGTTTAGGAGAAAAGCCTAATGCCCAGAGACCTTCTTTTTTTACTGTATCATCATTTGTAAAAGAAAAAATAGGAATATCTTCATTGATGTTCTTTCTTATTTCTGATGCTTGGAAAGCAAAAATAGGTCCAATTATTATTGCTACACCCTCTTGTTCTAGTTCAACAGCAGCCTGAATGGCTTTTTCTAAACTTTGTCCAGAGTCCTTAAATAACAACTGAATATTGCTAGACTTTGTTTCAAATAATGCCATCTCTAAAGCATGAGAAATTGATATACCTAATTTTTTATTCTCTCCTGATAAAGGAAGCAAAATTCCTATTTTCACTATATTTTCTAATAAAGTGTGCTTAACTTCTTTTGTTTCTTCTTTATTTAAAGGTTTTTGAATTTTTTTACTTTTATTTATTTCTATATTTTTTAAATTTTTTTCTTTTACAATTTCTATATTTTGGGTGTTTTCTTTTTCTTCTTTTGCCTCTTCTTTATTTTCTTCTTCCACAGATTTATTCTCTTCAATAATAATTACTTCCTCCAACATAAACTTTTCGGTTGCACAAGAAATTAAAAATAAAAAAATAAAAAAATAAAAATATTTCACAAAAGCCTGCCTTTTTAAAATATAGTTATATGAAATAATATATTTATAAGTATAAGGTATTATGAAAAAAAATAACACAGGAAGTATCTCTGTAATATCAACTCCCATTGGTAATTCAGAAGATATTACACTTAGAGCAATCAAAACTCTAAATGAAATAGATATTATTGCGTGCGAAGATACACGCATAACATCAAAATTGTGCAATATGCATAAAATAAACTATAAAGGTAAACTTACGCCTTATCATGAGCATAACTCTGTTAAAATGATACCTCTTATAATAAAAAAACTTAAAGAGGGTTTTAATGTTGGGTTAGTTACAGATGCAGGTACACCATTAATTTCTGACCCAGGTTATAAATTAATAAAAAAAGCACTAGACAATAATATCATTGTAAAGAGCGTTCCAGGGCCTAGCGCGTTAACTGCTGGTATTTCTATTTCTGGTATAAGCACAGATCAATTTATGTTTTCAGGTTTTCTTCCAAGAAAAGCTTCCTTAAGAAATAAAAAACTTTCTGCGTTAGCTAATCTTGAGTCATCTATAGTTATATTTGAAAATGCAACTAGACTTAATAAAATATTAATAGAACTATGCTCCTCATTAGGAAATAGAAATATAAGCATAATAAGGGAAATTACAAAAATATATGAAGAAAACATTAGAGGAAAAATTAAGGATGTAATAAAATTATTAGAAAATAAAAAGGTAAAAGGAGAATTAGTAATTATAATTGAAAAGCCTGAAGAAGATAATAATATTTATACTGATGAAAAAATTATAGAAATGCTCAAAATTGATGTCTCCAAACTAGGAGTTTCTAAAGCATCTAAAAAAATTTCAAAAATTACTTCCATTAAAAGTGATTATATCTATAAACTGGCATTAAAGCTGAATGAATCTGATTTTTAAATAAAGGAACACAGAAATGATTAAAATTTTGTATAAAAATTTAACTCTTTTTTTTATTCTAGTTTTTTTATCGGGTTGTGCAAGCGCAATAATAGGAGGAGTGGCTTCCTTAGGGGTAGCGACTGTTCAAGAAAGATCAATAAAAGATGCTGCAATTGATTTAAAATTAGAGCTACAAATCCAAGAAGCCCTTTTAAGATCAAGCGTAGAAAAACTCTTTATAAGCGTAGATATTCATATTGTTGAACAAAGAGTATTATTAATTGGAAATGTTAACTCACAAGAATTAAGAGACAAGGCTGCAAAAATAGTTTGGGAAACATCGCCTAAAATTAAAGAAGTGTTAAATGAAATTACTATAGGAAACAAACCTTCTTTAGTTAGTGAGGCAAAAGATGCTAGAATTTCATTATCTCTGTCTGGCCTTCTGATTTCGGACACCGAAGTTTCTGATATAAATTTTAGCCATTCTGTGTCCAAACAAGTAATTTATTTAATGGGCATAGCCTCAAATGAAGCGGAATTGGACAAAGTAATTTATCATGCGAGAACTGTCAAAGGCGTAAAAAAAGTTATCAGCCATATTATAATTAAAAATGATAAGAGAAGGCTATAATTAATTATG
>Ga0209631_10008178_pt1 | contig 10257 bp, 7 predicted proteins | sample COG_08_FD_184752 | JGI IMG/M metagenome (GOLD analysis project Ga0209631, IMG submission 184752) | Pelagic Microbial community sample from North Sea - COGITO 998_met_08 (SPAdes) (version 2) | ecosystem: Environmental > Aquatic > Marine > Neritic zone/Coastal water | place: Helgoland, sampling...
TTTCCCTGAGTGTCCCCATTCGGAGTCAGGTCAATATGGAGCTCACTACATGGGCCACAGGGCCCGGTTTCCCCCATCATCCAAAAATTATCCTTTTTATCGCCGTTTACCACATGAATTTTTGGATCGAGTCCAGCTTTTTCAAAAATGGCGCTCCAAAAATCATGAGCTTCCTGATCAAAATCAGCCGGTTCACCTTCTCCGGGTTTGTAAACGGTCGCGTACAGGCGTTCGGCAGGGAATTTCCATACCTCGGTCAATAATTCCCAGCTCCATTCAATAGCTTCCTTTTTAAAGTAGTCGCCAAAGGACCAATTTCCCAGCATCTCAAAAAATGTATGGTGGTAGGTATCAAAGCCAACATCTTCCAAATCATTATGTTTACCACCGGCACGTATGCATTTTTGTGTGTCAGTGGCTCTTTTAAAAGGTGCTTTTTGATCTCCGAGGAAATACGGAACGAATTGGTTCATCCCCGCATTGGTAAAGAGGAGATTTGGGGATTCAGGGAGTAGGGGAGCCGAATGTACGACCTGATGCTCTTTTGAGGCAAAAAAATCTAGAAAGGATTGACGGATTTGCTGAGCATTCATGAAAAGTGTAGCAATTATTGTAAGCGATCGATGATTGCCTGACCCATTTCTGCAGTGCCAACTGAATCCGCACCTTGAGCAATATCTCCAGTGCGGAGTCCAGAGCGAATCGTTTCTTTAACTGCATTTTCGATGGAGGTTGCTTCCTTTTCCATTCCAAAACTGTAACGAAGCATAAGGGCGGCACTCAAAACCTGTGCACAAGGATTAGCTAATCCTTTACCTGCAATATCGGGGGCTGTTCCGCCTGCCGGTTCGTACAGACCGAAGGGAAGGTTGAGACTGTTTTTCTGTGTGCCAAGAGAGGCTGAGGCAAGCATGCCTAGAGAACCGCAAATTACCGCCAATTCGTCTGATAATATATCCCCAAACATATTTTCAGTGAGCAGGACATCAAATTGATTGGGGTCCCGAACAAGCTGCATAGCTGCATTATCGACATACATGTGGGTAAGTTCAATGTCAGGATTATGCTTCTGGACGCAATTGATTACTGTATCTCGCCAAAGAACGGAGGTTTCGAGCACATTCGCCTTATCAACTGAGCAAATCCGTCCTTCCCGGAGGGAGGCTGCGGTTATAGCAAGTTCGGTTATTCGCTCAATTTCACTGGTACGGTAAACCATTGTGTCAATCGCCAGCTTCTCTCCATTTTCCAATGTCTTTGTTTCCTTTGGTTGTCCAAAGTAAATTCCGCCGGTTAGTTCGCGCACGCACAATGTATCAATGCCATTGGCTACGGTATCAGGTCGGAGGGGAGAAAGGTCAGAAAGTTCTGGGTAAAGATTGCCTGGGCGTAGGTTGGCAAATAATTCGAAAGCTTTTCTAATTGGCAGAAGGGCGGCCCGTTCCGGTTGTTCTTTGGGTGGTAGGTTTTCCCATTTTGGACCACCGACAGAGCCGAAAAGGATGGCATCCACTTCCCTGCAGGCAGATAATGTGGAATCAGGGAGGGCTTTTCCGTGGTTGTCTATACCAATTCCGCCGACATCGTGGTTGCTCGTTTCGATTGTAAAATCGTGGAGGTTTCCAAGCTTTTCAAGTACTTGCAGACTGACGTTCATGACTTCAGGGCCGATCCCGTCGCCGGGTAGAGTTGTAAATCGTAATGTTTTCATCCGAACGAGCATCCATAAGGTTTCATTAAAAACAGGCAACATTGAAAACTTCGATACCACGCAGAACGCATGATGTAATTGACAAAATAATCTTCTTTGTTATGTTAGGTATCTTTTACAGTCTCATCCTCGAAGGAGCGAGCCCTGCTCGCTTTTTTTGTTTATAAATAAACCCACCTAATTACATCAATCATGAGTAGCGAAATCCTCGCAGTTCTTGAATATATGGAGAAAGAGAAGGGCATCAGTCGTGAAGACATGATCGCCACGATTGAAAGTGCCATTAAAACGGCCGGAGAAAGAGGAGTCAATTCTTCTGGTGATATTCGCGTGGAAATTAGCCCAAAAACTGGTGCGATGAAAGCGTGGACGCAGCTTGAAGTTGTCGAGTCTGTATCAGATACCTCAACTGAAATCCATTTAGATAAAGCCCGCTTGTATGCTGAAAGTCCACAAGTTGGTGACATAGTTGAGCGTGAACTTGATCCATCTTACCTTGGTAGGATTGCTGCCAAGACTGCCGAGCAGGCGATTAAGCAAAGACTACGACAATTTGAGAAAGAACATATTTATGACGAATTTCGTGATCAAGTAGGTAATTTAGTCACCGGAATTGTTCGTCGAAAAGACCGTGGGGATTTAGTGGTTGAGGTCGGAAAAGCGGAAGCACTTTTGCCTTGGAGAGAAAGAGTACCCGGTGAAGACTGGGCACCGGGTGAACGTATTCGTTGCCTGCTTAATAAACTTGAGCAACATGGTCGTGGTCCTGAGTTGGTTTTGAGTCGCTCTAGTTTGAATTTTGTCCGTAAGCTTTTCGAAATGGAAGTGGCGGAGATTGCCGATGGCACAGTTACACTTGCTGCAATGGCAAGAGAGCCCGGTTATCGTACCAAGGTTTGCGTAAAGAGTAATGATCCGAAAGTCGACCCTGTTGGTGCCTGTGTTGGTGCCCGTGGAGCTCGTGTTAAAAGCATTGTTCGGGAAATGAATGGTGAAAAAGTTGATATTGTTCGGTGGTTTGAAGACCCGATTGAACAATTAGCTGAAGCCCTTAAACCCGCGTTACCTCAAAATGTTACTCTTGATCGTGAGAAAAGAAGAATGTATTTTGAAGTCGTTGAGGATGATCTTTCCGTTGCTATTGGCAGAAAAGGAATTAATGCACGCCTTACTTCAAGATTACTCGGATGGAAACTAGACATCGGTAAAGTTGTGGTCAAACAAGTTGGGTTTGACGAACGAAAAAGTAAAGCTGCCGAAGCCCTTACTTCAGTTGGTATCGAATTTGAAGTGGCGGACCGCTTAGTCGCTTTTGGTCTTGTCAGTCCCGAAGCATTTGAGGGTGTTACCGCAGAGGATTTAGTTGGACTTGGTTTTGAGTCTGACATTGCAGACACCATTCTTGAGAAAGTTTCCACCAATGAGGAAACTGAAGGTTCAGCCGATCAATCCAATCTTGAAGGGCAAGACGCCTAAGGCTTTTTCATTTCCCCTTAAAATTTTATGAGTGTACGTGTTCACGCAATAGCTAAAGAAATCAATAAATCAAGTAAGGAGCTTATTGAAATTCTTACTGGCCGCGGATACGACATCAAAAGTGCATCTGCTTCCATCGATAACATAACTGCACAGTCTCTTATTGATGAATTTTCCTCCGAGCAGGAAAAAGCAACGGTTGAGGAGAAAGTTGAGGATGCGAAAGAATCAACTCAGGGTAAAGTTGTAACTCCTGAATCTTCAAAGTCTGCTCCCATTGTTAAGAGCAAGGCCGACCTGGAACAGGAAAAAAAAGAAAAAGAAGAAGCTGAGCAGAAATTAAAGGCCGAAGCTGCTCCCGCACCCGTAGTTGTGCCTGCTCCGTCTCCGACGAAAGCTCCTTCAATGCCTCCTCCCCCGACGTCGAGAGCCTCTGCACCTCCTCCTCCTTCTACCGCGGGTAAGTCTGCAGTTCCGCCCCCCCCCGCTACTGATTCTGCAACACCTTCGATTTCTCAGGAATCAAATTCCTCAGACGATGATGTAGTTGTGGAGGGTAATTTAATTTTGATTAAGCCTCCGATCGTAGTCCGGGACTTTGCTGTTTTTATCGGTCTAAAACCTTTTCAATTGATTTCTGAATTAATGGAAATGGGAATATTTGCCTCCATGAATCAGACGATTGATGAAGAGGTTGCACGCAAAATAGCGAAAGTTAAAGGTTTTGAACTAGAAATTCGTCACCGTGGGGAAAAAGCCGAAGCGGCTGAACCAAAGAAAAAAGTCGTAATTGACGAAAACGACGAAAAGTTTCTCAAACCTCGCCCTGCGGTGGTTTGTATTTTAGGCCATGTTGATCATGGTAAGACCACCTTGCTTGACACGATAAGAAAAGAAAATGTTGTGGCAGGTGAAGCTGGTGGTATTACCCAGCATGTCGCAGCTTATCAAATAGAGCACAACGATCAAAAAATCACATTTCTTGATACACCAGGTCATGCAGCTTTTTCTAAAATTAGGGAACGAGGTGCAAATCTTACTGATGTCTCTGTCTTAGTTGTTGCTGCAGATGATGGGTTTATGCCTCAAACCGATGAGGCTTTGAAGTTTGCACAGCGGGCTCAGGGTTCACTTTTAGTCGCGATTAATAAAATTGATACGAAGGGTGCTGACCAAGATAAGGTTAAGACTCAGATGCAGGAACGCTCCATACCTTCCGAGGATTGGGGGGGAGATGTTGTAACCGTGCCAATTTCAGCACTCAAGGGAGACGGGGTAAATGAATTACTTGATATGATTCTGTTACAAGCAGAATTAATGGAGTTAAAGGCTAATCCTGACGCAGTTAGTGAAGGGGTAATTGTCGAAGCTCGTCAAGAAGTCGGTCGTGGTCCAACTGCGACTGTTATCGTTCAGAAGGGAACCCTGAAGGTTGGTGATTCAATTTATTGTGGATCAGTTTATTGTAAGATTAAGGCAATGATTGGTGATCAGGGACAACAGCTCAAGCAGGCTCCTCCTTCAACTCCAGTTAATTTACTGGGTTGGTCTGGGGTTCCTGAGTCGGGAGGAATTTTTGTTCAGTCCAAAAATGAGCGACAAGCCCGGAGAGAAGCTGAAGATCAAGAACAATTAAGTAAACAGGTACCGGTAGTTACTTCTGAGGTTGAGGGTGAGGGTGAGGATGCAGGTGCAGAAGCGTCTGGTGTTGAAGCTCTTTTTGCAGCTATTTCAAGAAGTAAAACTACGGCTTACCGGATTATATTACGAGCTGATGTCGGTGGCTCGGCCGAGGCATTAAGAGAATCACTTGAATCGATTACGAGCGACAAGGTACTTTTAGAAATTTTACAATCAGATGTGGGCCAAATTACAAAGAACGATGTTAAGATGGCAAAGACTTCTGGTGCTGATGTTATTGGATTTAATGTTAAAATGGAAAATGGTGTGATGGGTGAAGCAAAACACCAAGATGTTAAGGTTTTCCAAAATAGCATCATTTATGAGATTATCGACCTAGTTAAAGACAATATGGCAGAATTACTTGAGCCTGAGTTAGTTGAAAAGAAAACTGGTCGTGCTGAAATTCGTCAGGTATTTAATGTCAGCAAAGGAAGGACAGTTGCCGGTTCGATGGTAATGGAGGGATCTATCGGCCGAAATAAAGGAGCTAGACTTGTACGCAAGGGTAAGGTTGTAGCAGAAGGTAAAATTGATACATTAAAGAGGTTTAAAGATGATACCATGGAAGTAAAAGCAGGATTTGAATGTGGTATTCGTTTGGACTCTACTGATGAATATGAAGAAGGTGATGTAATCGAGACTTTTGAAGTCGAGAAAATTCGCCCTTCTTTATAATTCAGACTGAATTAAGATGAGCCTGCGCTTAGCTCGGGTTAACGAATTGATTAAGCGTGAGATCGGTAATTTTTTGCGCCGAAGGTATCGCTCTGAAAGTGTTTGTTGGACTATAACTGGAGTCGATGTTTCAGCTGATTTGCGTAATGGTACAGTTGCATACTCCGTTATTGGAGATGAGATGAAAGCCCGGGAGGCACAGCTTTTCTTTCGTAAGCATGTCGGCGAAATTCGGAAAGAGGTCAGTAAGCATGTGATTTTAAAATATTCTCCCAAACTCGTTTTTACCCAGGATTTTGGGATTGAACGTGGCAATCGAGTTATGGAAATCCTAGATGACCTTGAAAGCGAAAATCAGGATCATCCAACGGAAACGGAGTGACTTTATTGTCACACATACTGTGACAGGTTGGCGTCAGGTTGTCACAGTATTGCAATATTTTTCTTTCTCCAAGCTTTCTTGATTTTCCTTAAGTCGCTTGTTATTAGTGTGATGTGTAATATTTTGATTTGGGTATGATATCTGCAAATGGTATATCGTGAGTAAAATAATAGGAATTGATCTAGGAACGAGCAACTCGTGTATGGCTGTAATGGAAGCGGGTGACTCAAAAGTTATCCCGAATGCTGAAGGTGTCCGCACCACGCCATCTATTGTTGCCTTCAGTAAAAACGGAGAGCGTTTGGTTGGTCAGGCTGCGAAGAGACAAGCCGTTACAAATCCGGCTAACACTATCTTTTCTGCCAAGAGATTGATCGGCCGTAAATTTTCAGAGATTAAAGATGAGATCTCCACCCTTCCATATAAAGTTATTGAAGGAAAGAACGGAGCTGCTGTAATCGAATGCGAAATTGATGGCAAGCCTGAGACTTTTATGCCGGAGCAAATTTCCTCGATGATTCTTGGAAAACTAAAGGCAGATGCTGAAGCCTATTTAGGGGAGCCTGTCACTCAGGCAGTTATAACAGTTCCTGCATATTTTAACGACGATCAAAGACGTGCAACCAAGGATGCAGGTTCAATTGCCGGACTTGAGGTCATGCGAATAATTAATGAGCCTACCGCAGCTTCCCTTGCTTATGGTTTAGATAAAAAGGGTGAAGAAACTATTGCTGTATACGATTTAGGTGGTGGAACTTTTGATATCTCGATTCTAGAAATTGCCGAAGGTGTGTTCGAAGTTAAAGCCACAAACGGTGACACTCAACTTGGCGGTGACAATTGGGATCAGAAAATTATTGAATGGCTAATCAGTGAGTTCAAGTCTGAGCAGGGAATTGATTTAACGAGCGATCCAATGGCGATGCAAAGATTAAAGGAAGAAGCGGAGAAAGCAAAAATGTCTTTATCTTCCTCTCAGTCTACCGACATCAATTTGCCATTTATCACAGCAGATGCTTCTGGTCCCAAACACTTAAATGTAACTTTATCCAGATCGAAACTTGAACAGATCTGTGACGACTTATATTCCCGTACCCGTGCTCCATTTGAAGATTGCCTTAAAGATTCAGGTTTAAGTATTGGTGATGTTAATAATTTAGTTCTTGTAGGCGGGATGACAAGAAGTCCCAAAATTGTTGAACTAGCGAAAGAGCTTGGAGGTAAAGATCCTAACCAAGGTGTTAATCCGGATGAAGTGGTTGCAATTGGTGCTGCTGTCCAGGGTGCGGTTTTACAGGGTGATGTAAATGATGTTTTACTTCTAGATGTCACACCCTTAACCCTTGGCATTGAAACTGCCGGTGGAGTTTGTACTTCTATGATTGATCGCAATACCACGATCCCAACTAAGAAAGCACAAACCTTTTCTACCGCTGCTGATAATCAACCGGCCGTGGATATCGTAATTCTGCAAGGTGAGCGCTCCATGTCGCAAGACAATAAAACTCTTGGTACATTCAAACTCGACGGGATTGCACCTGCACCTCGTGGTACACCTCAAATCGAAGTTACCTTTGATATCGATGCTAATGGTATTTTAAATGTTGCAGCCAAAGATCAAGGCACTGGGAAAGATCAAAAAATAACTATTTCCGGCTCTTCGAGTATGGATGAAACTGAGGTTACGCGGCTGAAAGAAGAGGCTGAGAAATTTGCTGATCAAGACAAGGAAAGAAAGGATCAGGTTCAAGTCAGGAACGATCTTGATTCTATGGTTTATCAGTGTGAAAAACAACTTGGTGAACTTGGAGATAAGGCACCTGAAGATTTAAAAGCTAAAATAGATACTTTGCTTGCTGACACCAAAAAAGTTTTGGAAAATAATGATTCTAGTCTTGATGATTTGAAAAAAGCGAAAGATGCACTTCAGAAAGGATTCGAAGAAGTAGGGCAGGAAGCTATGAAGAGTGGTGGCATGCCACAAGGCGATCCTGGAGCCGGTGGTCCATCATCTGCCAATAATGAATCAGGTGAAGAACCTGAGAAAAAGAAAGAAGATGATATCGTTGATGCTGACTTTGAAGTCGTTGATGACGAGAAAGAGAAAAGCTAATAATTTTTTGCAATCCCAGGATTTATTCTCGGATACGCATTACAACCCTGAAATCTAATATAACCTAACAATAAAACAAAAGGAATATGAGCAAACCAAAAATAACTCCGTTGGGAGATCGCGTCTTGGTAAAGCATGTCGATGAAGACGAGCAAATCAAAGGCGGGATTATCATCCCAGATTCTGCAAAAGAAAAATCACAAGAAGCTGAAGTAGTCGCCCTAGGTACTGGCAAGAAAGATGACGATGGTAAAAACATCGGTTTTCAGGTCAAAAAAGGAGACGTAGTACTTATTAGTAAATACGGTGGAACTGAGGTTAAGCTTGACGATGTTGAATACCAACTCGTTCGTGAAGACGATATCCTCGGAATCATTGGATAAAGCTTCTTAGCTAACAAACAAAACAACACTTAGAAAATAAAATTATGGCTAAGCAAATATTATTCGACGAAGCAGCACGTAAAAGAGCCCTTAGAGGGGTTAACACACTTGCTGATGCAGTGAGCGTAACATTGGGACCAAAGGGTCGTAATGTATTAATAGAGAAGAAGTTTGGTTCTCCAACTGTAACCAAAGATGGTGTAACAGTTGCGAAGGAAATCGAATTAAGTGATCCCTATGAGAATATGGGTGCACAAATGGTTCGCGAAGTAGCATCCAAGACATCTGATCTCGCTGGGGATGGAACTACAACAGCAACTGTTTTAGCAGCAGCTGTTTATCAAGAAGGACTTAAGAATGTAGCAGCTGGTGCAAATCCAGTTTATCTCAAGCGTGGTATTGACAAGGCTGTAGAAGCCGGTGTTGCTAAATTACTCCGTGACAGCAAGAAGGTTTCTGATCGCGAAGAAGTTCGCCAAGTTGCCACTGTTTCTGCAAATTGGGATAGTGAAATCGGCGAAATTATTGCCGATGCAATGGACAAGGTTGGAAAAGACGGAACCATCACGGTTGAGGAAGCAAAAAGTATCGAAACTACACTTGATGTGGTTGAAGGTATGCAGTTTGACAAAGGTTACTTAAGCCCCTACTTCTGCACCAACAATGACACAATGGAGTCAATTCTTGACGATTGCTACATTTTGATCAACGAGAAGAAGATCACTGCATTAAATGATTTGCTTCCAGTTCTTCAATTAGTTTCAAAGCAGGGTAAACCTCTTCTTATCATCGCTGAAGATGTTGAAGGCGAAGCTCTTGCTGCTTTGGTTGTAAATAAATTACGTGGTACTTTGAATGCTTGCGCAGTTAAAGCTCCTGGTTTTGGTGACCGTCGCAAAGAAATGCTTCGCGATATCGCTATCCTCACCGGAGGTCGCTGCATAACTGAAGATTTAGGCATTAAGCTCGAGAACATCGAACTTGCTGATCTTGGTCAGGCAAAAAGAATCTCTGTAGACAAAGAAAATACTGTCATTGTTGAGGGTTCAGGAAAAGCTTCTGATATCCAAGGCCGTGTTAAACAAATTCGTCGTCAAATTGAAGAAACTACTTCTGATTATGATCGTGAAAAACTTCAGGAGCGTTTGGCTAAGCTTGCTGGTGGAGTTGCCGTGATCAACGTAGGAGCAGTTTCTGAGCCTGAAATGAAGGAAAAGAAGGCTCGTGTTGAAGACGCATTACATGCTACCCGTGCTGCTGTTGAAGAAGGAATTCTTCCTGGTGGTGGTGTTGCTCTACTTCGTGCAGCTAAAGCAGTTGAGAAGGCTGCTACACTTCTAGAAGGTGATGAAGCGATCGGAGCTGCTATCGTACGTCGTGCAATTGAAGCACCTCTTCGTAAGCTTTGTGATAATGCAGGCGTTGAAGGCTCATTGGTTGTTCAGCAAGTGCTTAAGTCAAAAGCTTCTATGGGCTACAATGTAGCTACAGACCAACACGAAGACTTAATTAAGGCTGGAGTGGTTGACCCAACTAAGGTTACACGTACGGCTCTTCAGAACGCAGGTTCTGTAGCAGGGCTTCTGTTGACTACTGATTGCATGATTACTGACATTCCTGAAGAGGAAAAGCCTGCTCCAGGTGGTCATGATCACGATCATGGAATGATGTAAGAAACATTTCTTATTTCTGAATTTAAGAGGCGTCCTATTTGGGACGCCTCTTTTTTTTGTCTTCGAAGTAGAGTATTATTAGAAAATAATCACTTTAGATTGGAAGTTACTGATTTTATTACCCATTCTTTTGAGATGAAAAAGCTTTTTATTTGCTTAAT
>Ga0209631_10008181_pt1 | contig 10257 bp, 10 predicted proteins | sample COG_08_FD_184752 | JGI IMG/M metagenome (GOLD analysis project Ga0209631, IMG submission 184752) | Pelagic Microbial community sample from North Sea - COGITO 998_met_08 (SPAdes) (version 2) | ecosystem: Environmental > Aquatic > Marine > Neritic zone/Coastal water | place: Helgoland, sampling...
TGTCAAAAAAGCGATAGACGGATGGCAGTGTGCAGTAGGTCACGTTGAATCGATAAGCTGAATTTTGAAGCCGAGTTTGCACGACTGGCACTCAGAGCGACCCAGTGAAAGAGACTGCTGGAGCCCGCAGCGGGGACATCGAACATCGACTGCCGATAGTGTTGGTTCCGATGCTGCGACCAGTTCACCAGGCATCTTTTTCAGGCGAGTATTCCGTCTGCCGATGTACGCAATTGCGATTGTTCCGGCTGAAGCGACAATCGCTAAGGCAATTGTGATCCGAACCAGCAGGCCAGTTCCGCTGGCTTCGGTAATCACAAGTGTATCGACGCAGCACACGCAGCCCACAGCAACTGCGATGACGGCTGGTCGCAGCCATTTCTGCTCGTTGCCAAGCTTTGCCAGAAGCAAAAGGTTGGCGTGAAGAACGATGGCACAGATTGAGCCAATCAAGAAAGTAAGTTTTTCAAGCCACGTGGTCGTCGGGTATCCCTCAAAGATCAGCACAATAGTCAACCCATATCCTAATGCCGCTGCAGCGACGCCAAGCCACCGCCATTGATGCTTCGAGTCGAACGTATGGCCGAATAAACAGGCTGATGCCGCGATCGTCCATGCCGTCAGTGTCGTGCCAACGAAGAAGATTTCCATGCTTTTCGAGAGGTCCAGCCAGATCGAAATCAGCCAGCACATAAAACTCGGTACAGACAATACTGCCAGCAGCAGTCCAGAAATACGGCGATCATGCCGCTCAGCCAGCCAGAGCCCGCCGGTTGCCTGATAGAAGCCCGCGAATATCGCGATCGCGGTCCCCCACATTTTTGGTTCGTTTCCAATACCCCAGATTGCTAGCAGGCAAAACAGGTAAAACCCAGCAGACGCAACGTCGACCAGCCGCCGGATACTTGCTCTTTTCAACTCAAGTTGATCGATGGATTGCCAGAGCGCGGCCGAAACACCTGCTGTTAGCATCGCCGTTCCAACAACACGCCCGACCACAGCGAAACTCGCCGTAAGAACAGCCCCGACCCCACACACAGCAGCGATTCCTAGCGACCACAGCATGACCCGAAACATCAATTCAGACCGCCGGGAGCTTTTTTTCTTCTCACCATTATCGTTTGGTGTGCGGAACTCTTTATCGTCTGAGTGTTCTGTCGCAACAGGCTTGTCATCTACCATGGTGCTTCCCCCACACTTAGCTTGAGTCGCTTCTGTTCCCACGGTGTGTCCAGACTCATCAGTTTAAGCGGCATGCCGAGCGATCTTCATCATCGCAGGATGGAGTCGATGAAGCTGGCTAAATCTGCAACCGAGAGATCCCCGGAACGATCCGTGTCGGCCCTCTTAAAAAATGTATCGAGGTGCGCTGTGGAGCCAAGAAAGGTCACGAACTCGGTTTTGCTGAGGACGCCATCGGAATTGGCATCAGCTTCAGCGTGCCATTCGGCAGGGGTTTTCCGGGATACTCTCCACCATTTAATGTCTTCAAGTTTGGCTGAGAATTCCCTCAGGTTCAGGGTGCCAGACTTGTCCTTGTCAGATTTCATAAATCCAACGGGGCCATGTTTTGGTGAACGATAAATAGTGGTGGCGTATTCGATATAGGAAAGCTCGCCATCGCCATTGCTGTCTGCCATCTGATGCAACTCGGCGGGCGTCATAGTGAGCATTTTAGTACTGGGTTTGAGATTCTCATCTGGGATGGGAAGAGTGACCCAGAGTTGGTTGCATCGCCCATTGGAATCGACGCCGGCGCGAATGACGACCCCCGGTTTTATTTCTTTCTTCGCCTTCAAGAAGCCGACATAATTTATTGTGGCCCGGTCGTTGAGTGTAAAGCTTCTGCTTTTCCTACGGTAATTGACGGTGATCTTGTTGCCGTCGACGGATTCGACAACCCCGTGAAGGGTCTCACCCGTTTTCTTCTGAGCGGCAATTCCGTTCGCTGGAAAGATCAGGAGGACGGCGACGGCGATGAATGTCAGGTTTGTTTTCATGGAATTGATTTGCCAGGTAAAGGTTATGAGTGCAGGAACTTTATTTTTATAGGTCTAGCTTCGTCGGAGCAAAAGCAGGCTGCGACTGATCGGATTGTGCAAAAGATAGTCTCTTATTACCCGCAGCGAGTAGCAAGAATTTTTGAATTCACTCAATTCTTTTCATCATTAAAGGCAGTAATGAAGAGATAAATTGAAGAGGTGGCAAGGAGTGAGAGAATAAAAATTGCCCAAATGTCTGGCCACTGACGTAAAGAAACAAACCGGTTGATAACCCGCTCAAACTCGTTGCTGTAGAAATATCCTTCTCCCGCAGACGTTGGATAAAAGACGAGTAATCCAATAAGCACAATCAGATTGATTAAGATAAGAGACTGTTTTAACTTTTTACGATTCATTTTCTCCCCACCGCTTTCTGGATAACTACGACTAATAGTCTGCTAGTTTCCGCAGTGAATCGCAAATGCCGCTCTTTAAGACACAATTCGTGTCACGTTGAGCCAGAAAACGAAAGAAGCCTTCGAGCATTCTGAGTTCCGAGGCTTTGTGGGATTACCTAGTGGACGATAGAGGACTCTACAACTCATTAAAAATAAGCACGATATGATATGAGGGGTGACTCTTTTTGCGTGTTTGCTACCCAGACCAAAAGACAGAAACAAAGAGGCACTCTCTGAATGATTAGGTTTAAGATAATAGGTGAGTTGGGCAGGAATTTATGAAAAACCTTCGTAAGAATTCAGAGAAGTATTCAGAGTGAACAAAACAAGGTTTTTTTAACCTTAAAACTCTTACCACCATCACTGTGAGAATCGGCAATGTTAGCTTTTAAGTCCTGTCGTTCGTGGGGCAACGTGCTATTCATTTTTTTGTTCCTGTCGCTCACGACGGAGATTCTGGCAGAGTCGTGGTCGATCCCGGTTGGTGGAAATGCCTATCGAACTGTCCCAGGGACCGGAGGAAGTGGGCTGACTCGTTCAGGTCACTTGGTATGGAACGATAAAGAAGAAGTTCATTCGATATTTTTTCATGTCGATCGGCCTGCGGTGATTGAACTCGGGATTAAAGCCAATGTACCTATGGGAGAAAGCGCACTCAGTGTAACCATCAATGGGAAAAGTGTTGAACGACAAATCAAGGGTGTGAATGACAAAGACTATTCGTTTGGCGAATTCAAAATTGAGAATCCTGGCTACGTTCGAGTCGACTTGCGAGGTTCGAAGCGTCAGGGCCATGTATTTGCTGGGATCTCGGATTTGCTGGTTTTTTCTGAAACTGAATCCTTGAAGCTGGACTATGTGAAAACCAGTAATGAGGGAATGTTTTATTGGGGCCGAAGAGGTCCATCAGTTCATCTTCGCTACGAGGTTCCTGATGATGCCAAACTAAAGTACGCGTATAGTGAGATCACAGTGCCTGAGGGTCAAGATCCCATTGGTTCGTATTTTATGGCCAATGGATTCGGTCAGGGATACTTTGGAATTCAGGTCAATAGTGCAACCGAGCGGCGAATTCTATTTTCTGTCTGGAGTCCTTTCAGAACCAACAACCCTGCTGATATTCCTGCTGATCAACGGATTGAAAATCTCGGACATGGGCCAGGTGTTCACATCGGTACGTTTGGCAATGAGGGATCGGGCGGCAAAAGTTATCTTGTTTTTCCCTGGAAGGCGGGTGTGACTTATTGTTTTCTGACTGAGGTCGATCCAGACGGCACCGGAAGCACTAAGTACACCTCGTGGTTTAGCGAGAAGGATACAGATACTTGGCGATTGATCGCAAGTTTTCGTCGGCCCAAAACGGATACGCACTTAAGCGGCTTTCATTCTTTCCTCGAAAGCTTTTCACCTAATCTTGGCTACATCGGCCGACGGGCACTGTATGGCAACACGTGGGTTGCAGATATAGAAGGTCATTGGCATGAGTGTACCAAAGCCCGTTTCTCTGTAGATGCAACAGGCGGAAAGAAACAGCGACTTGATTTCAATGGAGGAGTAGAAGGAAATTCATTTTTTATGAAGAACTGTGGGTTCTTCAATGAGACAGGAAAACCAGGCGAGTGGTTTGAACGGGAGTCCACAGGAGATCAGCAACCCAATGTTGCCTTTGAAAAATTACCGCGAGGTAATACCGACTGATTTAAATAGGTAGAAACATTCATTACTCGCGACCTGCAATGCCCCAAACAATTTTTTATTCACATTTTGACTTTAAGTTAATGAGAGTTTCTCCTTTGCCATTGGTGAGGTTGACAAAATCTTTTTTGAATAAGAATTCTAGTAGCACTGCGACCCGATTGGGTGACAACGCGTACACCTGAGGTCGCTGCAGATATCACAAAGCATAAAATTTAGAAGAGTCAAAATGTCCAATAGGTAACAAAACAAAGGAGAAATTTTATTTTCCGGTTTAACCAAACCTATTTAGGTTAGATTGGGAGGATTCAAATTTGCCTATTTGCCCTCAAGAAGGAACACAGAAATGAAGTGGCTGCAATCGCTGGCTCTATCAATGATCGGCATCGCTTTGGTGGTGTCAAAGCCGGCCTTGGCTAAGGAAACTGTCACGGTTGATAACTTTGTCAGGGCCGAAACAGATATGACCCTGAAGCGATATGTGGATCAAGGCGCTTTTGGGAAACTCCTCCACCTTCGACAGCCAACGCCGATTGACAAACAAGATGTGATCAGGATGAATCGGGATACTCTGTATTCTTTCGGTGTGTTTGATTTGGATGCGTCACCGGTGACCATCTTAAAACCTGATTCAAAAGGGCGTTTTCAGTCTATGCTGGTCATCAATCAGGATCATTCGATGCAACCGGCTGAGCATGGAGCTGGATCATTTACGTTGACAAAGGAAAAAATTGGAACTCGGTACGTAATTGTAGGTTTCAGGACGTTTATGAACGCAAACGATCCGAAAGATATCAAGGCGGCTAACGAACTTCAGGATAAGATCGCAATTGAGCAAGCGAAAGTTGGATCCTTTGAAATACCTGATTGGGACGAGGCATCGTTAGGGAAGGTCCGCGAAGCAATCAACATCTTGGCGTCAACAAAGACAGATGCGTCTGGGATGTTTGGGGACAAATCCAAACTGAATCCTATCAACCACCTTCTTGGCACGGCTTACGGTTGGGGAGGCAACCCTGAGGAGGCCGCTATCTACATGAATGTTGTGCCCGAGAACAACGACGGAAATACACCCTATACGCTTACTGTTACAGAGAAGGTACCTGTAAACGGTTTCGTGTCCGTTACCGTCTACAACTCCAAAGGGTTTCTAGAGAAAAACAGCTTGAATGCATACTCAATTAATAACGTCACTGCGGAAAAAGATCGAGATGGTTTGGTGACAATTCATTTTGGGGGCGACCCAAGCAACTCGAATTACCTACCCATCACTCCAGGATGGAATTATATCGTTCGGATGTATCAACCGAGAAAGGAGCTCCTCGACGGATCTTGGAAATTCCCGGATTCAAAACCCGTCAAGTGATAAGAAAAACTCATAACAACGACGTCTTTCACCTCGCTGGTCCGGCTAGTAGAGGTCGTGACTATTAGTTTCGAGTTGTCCTATTCGCTTTCATCGGAGGTTGAGACAGAAAATCCTGAACGATGGCATGTATCTCTTTTGCTCTCACACCATGTCCAGAACCAACACCTTTGACGTGTATAAAATTACCATCGAGGTATTCATAAATAATTAATTTTTCATTTGTCGGGTGAGGCTTGCCCGCTGAGTCCGGTAACTGAGGACCTTTTTCTCCCATGTGAACAGCCCACAAATAAAAGAGATTTTGTGCCGGCAAAACCTGAAAACCGAGTGTACTTTTGCCACCTTGGTAGGGAATGATTTTGTCTTCAGTACCATTTATTTGAAGCCACCTTCTCCCTTTTGCAGGCTCAATAGGAGTAGTAAAGTTTGCTCCTCCTGTTGGATCCCATAAAAAGTTGGTGCCATCATAGCGCTCCGGTCTAAGCCCGCCAATCGAACATATTCCATGGTGAAAAGTATCAGCTTCGAGTTCGATCATTAATTGGTTTAGAAGCCCAGCACCATTTGAAGATCCATGAATTGCAATATTACTCCCATCTGTAATTTTGCATGTTTTGATGTACTTAATGATTTGACGAATGAAATCAACATCAGGTCTTTGTGCTGACCATCCTTTTTTATATCCATCGGGAGCAATGATGATCCTGTCTGACAGACCTCTTTGAGCCTGTAGCTTACGCGCCCCTGTCCCACCACGTCCATGAAGCATTATTGATACAGGAAAAGGGCCATCACCGTTAGGTACTATTACATGCACTGGTCGGTCATAATCAGTTTCTTCAGACCAGGATTGTCTAATATGAAATATTCCTGATTTCAGGACGCCATTTTCTGCCTTAAAAACTTCCTGACTTACCGTTTTCTGTTTTGTTTCTTTCGAACGCTTCCGTTTACCTTGTGAGAATGCCGTCGACACCAACATTGTCGCGCACAATAACATCAATAGTAATTTTTTAATCATGTCTGATTCCTTTTTCTCTTAATAGACATTCACGCAGATAGTTTCCTGTTTGCGGCAGCGAACAGCAAGAATAATTGATGTCGCTTCAGGTCCTTACAGAGAAAAAGTACTTTTTTATGCGAGAGGCACCATGGGCTTATGATGAATCCGCACTGAAGTTGAGGGCGTGTGTGAAGCATGTAGACTTCAGGTGCTAGGTAAGGGTTAGGGTTAAAAGTTTTGAATGAAAGGGCCGCATAATGTCTCATTCTTTTAGGTCTCTTCTCTGCTCACTAATTCTTATTCTATTGATTCTCCTTTGTAGTGTTGAAAGTTTTGTACTTGCTCATGAAGAGGCTGATCGTAGTCCAAAGAATATTGGTGCAGTTCTCGTATTTGCTGGTACGGGTTGGTATCGTCACCCAGAAACTGCTGCTATTAGTGGCTGGCTGGCACGTCTTTCTGATGACGTCGGGATGCAGGTTGATGTATCTGAAACCCCCAAAGACATTACAACAATTCTCGATTATTACGACGTTCTGATTTTTAATAACTCGAATGAACTCACTAAATTGTTTGATAAGCAGCAACAACAGAAGATTCAAAATTGGTATCACGCAGGCGGTGGAATTGTTGCCTTGCATGCAGCCCTAGTGCATCAAACTGAATGGGAGTGGTTCAGCGAGATAGCGGGATGTGATTTTAATAGCGACTCTGAATTTTTGAAGGCAACTGTAACGGTTGATCCTGCAATGAAGGAGCATCCCATAATTCGTGGACAGGCCGACCGCTTTCAATATTCTGCAGATTGGACGAATCACACCCGATCTGTGACAGGTTTATCAGGTTTCAAAGTGCTCTTAAGAGTGGATGAAAAAACGTATGAACCTGTACGAGATTATTTTAAGACACGCGGTGGAAGGGCAATGGGTGAAGATCACCCAATCGCATGGCTTCATGAAAATGGAGGTGGACGATTTTTTTACACTGAATTAGGACACGACATCCGTTCATTGGATACACCATTCGGTAGACAACACATCACCGAGGCAATCAAATGGGCCGCAGCCAAACCACACTAGGGCATATGAGCCGTCCAGCTCATCCGTAGATCTGATGCGAACGCGTTTCATGACTGGGCGGAAGTGTCATATTTGAGAGTGGAAATGCCGGAGAGACACAAAATCCTGAACCATGGCATGCACTTGTTTTCGTGTGAGACTATTCGACGTGAAGGTGGGCCAACGCCCTCTGCTCATACTCTTTGACGGCTTTTCCGGCCTCGACAACCTGTTGGTTCAGTGCTTGAAATGTTGGGTCGTCATTCAGAGATTGCCTAGCAGCTTTTCGTTTTTCAATGGCTTCATCAATACTCTTGAACGCCTCAGGATAAGAGAGCTCAATCGCTTTCTGTAATCGTTTCGTTTCGGCGACTAGTGCTTCAAGTTGCGCGTCGCTATTGTTTTCTAGCTGTTTTCTAAACTGTGCCTGTTCAGAAAGAAAACGATGCTGTGGAATGCTGTCGGACCGAAGTGCCTGTAATTCCGGGTATAAAGAAATGACGTATTCGTCTTCTGCCTTACGCGCTTTGTTGATCGCGATTTCCATTTCTTTAAATGTTTTATCTGTTTCTCTTGTTTTCTTTTTCACATAAGCAATTTGCTTTGAAAGTTGCTTATGTGTTTGGAAGGCATCGGGGTACGTTGTGTGTAGCGATGACGCAAGAGATTCGTGGAGAGCGACTAGTTCCTGATATGTTTTATCGAAGCGAGTAAGATTCGATTTAACGTTAATCAAATTATATTTTATTCGTTCTTCTTTCGTTCTCGGTACAAGTGGTCGCTTTTCTTGGGTAGCCGCGAGTTGTTTTCGAACCAGCCCCCAATTTTTCTTTTGTCCAATCGCCTGCCAAATGTAAACGTTGTCGATAGAGGCTCCAGGAAGGTCGAATTGAAATGCCAAGTATTCGCGTGTGCGATTTACTATGGGATGTGACCCATACACGAATGTATCGGCTGAAGTATGAGCGACCACTTCATCATTCCAATACTCAACAGTCATTGTTTGCCATAAGTCCTGCCGAGACTTGCTTGTGCATTCACCGAGGTGCGAGGGAACAAAGCCAGCGTCACGATCACTTGGTGTGTTGACTTGGAAATAGTTCTGGCGGATTTGAGTGACGCTGTTGTAATGACCACCGCTTCCAGTGACGAGACGGATGTCTGTCGTTCGATCTGAAAACTTGAAATCAAACTGAATAATTGTGTTGTAAAAAGAAGCGTCTTGTATCCGGACACGACGATTCTCAGTTGGATAGAGATCGGTTCGGCGAAGGTTGCCATCGCGGAGAATAAAGTCTCCTTTAAAAGCCCACCGATCTGAGACAGTACCCGGATCAAAAGTTTCAGAAAAGAGAAGCTCGCCTGGCAAGCACATGAGTGTAGTAGGTTTCTTAGGTGCTGCTGCACTCTCAAACGTGATTAGCTTAGCGGCTTGTTGCCTACTCAAAGATTTGAAATCAGTTCTATTCTTTGGCGTGTCCTTAGCCAAACAAAGACCGCAACTTAGAACTAAACCACCAACCACTAAAAATCTCGTAGTCATCTTTTTTCCATTCTGCTTCAACGAAAGTTTCTCCCCACCGCGTTCTGGATAACTGTGACGTATAGTCTCTTATTTTCCGCAGTGAATAACTTTATTCAGATTTGTTCTCTTCCAACGCGATTTTAAGTCGAACCAAATGTGTTGCGATTTCTGAAAGTAAGCTGCACACCATAAATATTCCACCCGTTACCAAGGTCATTGTTCCGAAGACAGGAATGAAATAAGAAAATAAGACAAAAAGAAAGCCAAGTATAAAAGCCAATTGTTGTCCTATCGTCGGGCTGTTTTTCTTTTTTGCCTGTTCTATTTTTTTCTTTTTTTGATCCTCCCGCCATTGCTCTTCTTTTGCTTCATTTATCATTTGTTCCTGCTGAACTCGTTCAGCCCGTTCAAGTTTTTGCTGTTGTTGGCCTTCTGTTGCCCACTGTTGCCCACTAAACTTTTCTCCGTGTTTTAAGACCTTCGACCCCTGCCGGGGGTATTCAGTTTCCAGACGTATAGGCGTTTTTTATGATTCGTACCCTTTTGGGTACGAGGTTGGGTACGCAGCCCGACATCAACTGTGCCCAAACCGTATGAGTTGACCCGGTTTAAGGCTTCTTGATCGCGTTTTCCTCCTGCAAATTGATGCTTTCTCCTGCATATATGGAGCAGCAACTCAGCAGAGAATTTGCAAAAGCACGCCGGACATTAACGATTAGGCCAATCATTGTGCCCCAAACAATATTCACTTAGTTAACGATTCAAAAATCCGATTATTTTGCTAGACACTCAAAATCGTTCTAAGCGGAGAGTACTTGTGAGAAAAATAAGCGGACTGATCTTAAGCGTATTGGCACTTACTGGCTTAGCAAAGGCAGACAATTCTTTTTCAGAAATTGATCTCACAAATTTTCAAGACATTCCATCAATTATTGATGCCTGTGACGTGCCTATTGAAAATGTAGGGTACTCAAACAGCCGGAATTGCAGACGCTTTTATATTACTGGGCTGTGGGGCGTTTCTGCTGCAACTTTAAACACATTTGACCGACCAGGTCATGGGAACTTTAGTGGCACCAACACCGAAAACATCTTTACTGCTGGTATCGCAGGTGGTGTTTCGTTCGAACGACAACGCGGTCGATTGCGTGTAGAAGCCGAGTGGCT
>Ga0209631_10008183_pt1 | contig 10256 bp, 10 predicted proteins | sample COG_08_FD_184752 | JGI IMG/M metagenome (GOLD analysis project Ga0209631, IMG submission 184752) | Pelagic Microbial community sample from North Sea - COGITO 998_met_08 (SPAdes) (version 2) | ecosystem: Environmental > Aquatic > Marine > Neritic zone/Coastal water | place: Helgoland, sampling...
TCATCAAACGTCTCTTTCAATGTTTCAACAATATCTTCACAATATTCTTCAAGGCTATAGTTACGGCTCTGTTCTTCGCTGCTTTGTTCTCCACTATAATCAACGGCCAGACCTCCACCGAGATCAATATGCGTCATGGCAGCTCCTTCATGGACTAAATCTGTATAAAAACGGCAAGCTTCGACAATGCCGCTTCTAATTTCCTGAATGTTAGGAATCTGTGAGCCAAGATGACAATGTAAAAGTTGTAAACAATCCAGCATATTCTCAGTTTTTAAACTATCAACTACTTCTATAAGCTGGGTGGTGGTGAGGCCAAAAACTGACCGGTCTCCACTGGTAGAATTCCAATGGCCGCTAATCTGAGATGTCATTTTTATACGTACACCAAGCATAGGCTTTATATCAAAAGCCTTGCTAAGTTTAATAATTATGGGTAATTCAGCTGGCGTTTCTATGACAAAAAAGCATTGAAAGCCAAGTTGCAAAGCCTGTAGGCCCAGCTCAACAAACTCTTCATCTTTGTAACCATTGCAGATAATCAGGCTGCCAGGTTCTTCTAGCGTCGATAAGGCCGCAATCATTTCGGCTTTGCTGCCAACCTCAAAGCCATGCTTAAAACGTGCGCCAAAGTGCGCGATTTCATCAACGACCTGTGCTTGTTGGTTTACCTTGATCGGATAAACGCCCCGGTAGTGAGAGCTATAGCCTGCTTTAGCAATGGCTGAAGAGAAGGCATCATTAAGACGTTTAATCTGGGCATCTAGAATATTTTCTATACGGAGCAAGACAGGCATTTGCAAATCACGTTCTTGCATACCTTCTATAATATTCAGTAACTGAACTTCGGTATTGAGGGTTTTGACTATAAGATTGCCGTTATCCGCCACGCCAAAATAATCATTTCCCCAGCGTTGAATACCGTATAAATCAATTGATTGTTGAACGCTCCATTGAGCGGCGCTTGGTTTGCTCATTTCACTCTCCAGAGGCAGCAGTGTTATTACTTGCCTGCCTTACAGGATTAGGCTTCTAACAAAGTCGAAGGCTGCTGATTTTGCCTGAGTTACGAGCTGAATTCTATTAATTTTTTGTGCTATAAAAGAAGATCTCAAAGAAGACCACTTAAGCAACATTTCAATGACTTTTTAACTGGTATTAAGAGCGATCAGCCTTTGAGGCCAACGTCCGCTTTGGATAGAAAGCGGACATTAGTAAAGTTTTGCTTTTAACGAGTAAATATCAAGCGCAATAGTTTTTATAAAATCGTCATGAGCGACGCTTAGATTAGGCAAAAAGTTTATTTAATGAAGGAGCTTACAAATAGTAAGTGACTGAATGAAATAAATCTTTTAACGAAATATAAGCAAGCGTAATAGATTTTCAGCCACACCAGAAACACCAGTAAGCTGGCGGCCGATAAAAAGTAATTAACCTGCCAGCACTAATAACACCTAACCAGCACAAGAGTGACACCCCTGCGATAATTTTCACCGGTTGGCTGACCTGTTGATTCGCCCCAAGGTTCTTCACCTCTTTGAAGCAAACCGAATAAAAAAACAACATATTAATACCTGCTCCGGCCATAAATATGAGCTTCGTTTGAAATGCTGGGTTATACAGATATTGATCGGGTGCAGAAGTAAAAAACATGGTGCCCGTGATTGCATTTAAAAAATAACCTGCAACGCCTATAGGTACTAATTTATGCATGCCAGAAAGTGGAATAGCTTTAACAAAACCAAGCATGCGCAAGTCAAATAACCCAACTGTACCGATCAACAAACATAATCCAAAAAAATGCAATGACTCAATAATGGGCCAACCCCAGCGAGAACCCATAATGCTATAGATGCCAGTATTTTGTGAAAAACTTAAGAGTGCTTCTTCCATTTTTTTATCTGAATTCTTTTCTAATAATAATCAGTTGTTAGCAAAATAGTGTAGGTGTAAGCAAGCAAGCGCCCGGCTACAATTACCGACACCCATAGCGCTATTGATACTAGCGCAAGCATTTTATGGTTTTTTGAAATTTCTAATTCTTGCTTGACTACTTTTTGCGTCAAAAACCTTCCAACAATAAAGGCCGCTGCAATTAACAGCATCTTTAAATAAAAAACATAATTGGTTAAGCCTTTTGCTGGGTAAGCTAGCAGCAAGGTCAGCCCTGATAAAAGAGCAACAATGAAACTCGCCCACATCAAAGGGTAAAACCTGATTATTAAATGCACAGGTAATTTAGGTGCAAACCCTATGATTCTTAAATCAAGTGCAAAGTGCACGCCTACTAAAAAAGCCATTCCAAGAGCATGCAAAGAAATTGTCAAAGGAAAGCCCACGACAGACTCTCGTACCCAAACACTAAATGAGGCTGCTTCAAGCCAGGCCAAAAATTCCAGAATAATCTCCTACTATTAATTTTTCTTATTAATTTTTTATCTTATTATTTTTTATTTAATCCGATCTGATAAAGGGTATTTTTTTTGATGCCTGTTATCTTTGAAGCTAAATGGCTTGCCTGTTTTAAAGGCAGCTCCTGCATTAAGGTATTCAATATAGATTCAGCCTCACTATTCACAACAGTGTTATCTTTTTCTTTTCCCTGCACTAAGACAACAAACTCACCTTTCTGCTGATTTGTATCAGCTTGTACCCATTCTAGCAAATTTTCCAAACTGTCATTTTTTATTGTTTCAAAAGTTTTAGTAAGCTCACGTGCAATTACAGCAGTACGTTTAGCTCCAAATATTTGCAACATATCTTGAAGACAAGCCACTATGCGATGCGGCGCTTCATAAAAAATCAATGTCCTGCTTTCAGCAGACAAGGCTCCCAATTTCTTAATTCTGCCAGAGGATTTATTCGGTAGGAAACCTTCAAATATAAAAGAATCAGACGGCAAACCCGATACAGATAAGGCTGTAACTAGGGCAGAAGGCCCGGGTATAGGACTTACCTTTATACCTGCTAGCAAAGCCGCTTTAACTAGCTGATACCCAGGATCTGAAATCAAAGGGGTGCCCGCATCAGATATCAGCGCAATTTGGGCTCCTGCTAATAGCTTATCAATAATATCTTGGACTTTTTTATCTTCATTATGCTCATGTAAGGCCAACATTGGTGTGGAAACGCCTATATGCTGCAATAATTTGCCACTATGCCGGGTGTCCTCAACCGCAATTAAATCTACTTCTTGCAATATCTTAATGGCACGCTCACTGATATCGGATAAATTACCAATAGGTGTTGCGACGATATATAAACTGGCAGCATTCATTTATTAAAGTTGTTGTGATTCACAAGAGCAATATCTTGCCATAGTAAGTGATTAGGGTGTTAGCGAGTTTTTTATATTGCGTTATACTGAAGCTTATGAAGTCCTTACGATTTTCTTTTTGCTTACTAGTGACGATATTACTGGCGTCATGTAGCACGACGCCTTCGTCCAATTCCGGGGCAATGAATGATAGTGAGATCCCTGATATTGATGCCGATGGCATCAGAAGCCCCGAGGAAGTTTTAATCTTTAGTTTGCTACAACAGGCTAATAATGCAAGCTCTCCAGAATCAGAATTTTTTTCATTAGAAGCAGCTAGAATTTATATAGGAATTGGCCAAGACCGCCAAGCTTTCGAATTACTTACCACCTTAAACACTAGGCAGCTTGACCTAGAACTTGCTGCAGAAATTCTACTCTTACGTGCTCAATACTTGGTTGATAATGTTCGATATAGAGAAGCGCTTAACGTCCTGACTATTGATCGTTTTGATGCCATTCCACAATTATCTATTGCTCTGCAAAAACAACTGAGAACTATGCGAGCCCAGTCTTATGAAGCCTTAAGCGAACCAGCTGCCGGTCTTAGAGAAAGGATCTTGGTAGGTGGGCTGCTCAGTGAGCAAGAAAAAAATTTGAATCATGAGCAAATCTGGCAAAACTTGCTGGCATTGCCTCTAGATGAGCTTCGCCGTTTGTCTGAGAACGAAATTGTTTATGCGTTTCAAGGCTGGTATGAACTGGGCATCGTTGGCAAAGCCTATCAATATAATCTGGACCGCCAATTAGTTGAACTCAATAAATGGCAAAGTACCTGGATTAGACACCCTGCTAGCGAGCAACTGCCTTTGACTTTACAGTTAGTCGAAAGCATGGCAGCACAAAGACCTAACCAAATTGCCTTACTTCTGCCATTAAATACTAATGCAGGCGTAATCATTAGGGATGCCTTCATGAGTGCTTATCTGAATGTGCAATCTTTTGGTGGTCAAGTCCCTGAAATTCGTTTCTATGACACCAGTTCTACAGATAATATTATTAACTTACACAATCAAGCGCGCATTGATGGCGCTGGCATGATTATTGGCCCGCTGCTCCGACAAAACCTTAGCCAATTACAGCAGGTTCGTAATCTAGGCGTACCTACCTTAGCTCTAAATAATATTGATGGTGCGCAATCGGCATCAGACCTCTTGTACCAATTTGCGTTATCCCCAGAAAGTGAGGCCAGACAACTTGCTATCAAAGCATGGAATGATGGTCACCGTAAGGCGGCAATAATGAACCCTGATAATGCAAATAGTGAAATCTACCAAAGAAAAAGAAATAGTTTTATTCAACAGTGGACAGAATTAGGCGGGCAAATAGTTACGCAAGAAATGTATGGTAGTAATTACACGCAAAGCATCGAAAACTTATTAAATTTAAGTGAAAGCGCTAATCGAAGAGAACAAATTAGCGATATCATTAATGCTTCTGTTGAATTCTCTCAACGTCGTCGTCAGGATGTTGATTTCATTTTTCTAATTGCCGAACCCTTAGCAGCCCGTCAGATTAACCCCAGTTTGGGTTATCTATATGCCGGGAATATTCCCGTTTACGCAACCCAAGACATTTATTCCGGCTTAAATCGCACCTTGGAAGACGTCGACTTAAACGGCATAATTTTTGGTGATAGCCCTTGGCTGTTGTCGCAGGATGATGAATTAAAAATAGCTGCTCAACTATTATTCCCTCAAACAAGCGCACAAAATTTACGTTTGCAGGCATTTGGTATTGATGCTTTCAGGCTATATCCACGCATTAGGCAGTTGGAAACTGGCGCTACAAATGCCTTTATTGGCGCAACTGGCGTATTGAGCCTGGATGCAGACAATAGGATCACACGACAACTTGATTGGGCACGAATGCAAGATGGAATAGCACGACCAATAGACGACACCCAATAATAAAAACTACATTCGTTAATCAAGGAAGATTAATGTTTACCAAAAAAACTGCCAGCCCCAGCCAGGTTAAAGGCCTGTATTATGAAAAACTGGCCCTTAAATATTTAAAAAAACAGGGTCTAAAGTTTCTGCAAAATAATTATCATTGCCGTTTAGGCGAGATCGATTTAGTGATGCACGATCAAGGCTACATTGTCTTCATTGAAGTTCGCTACAGAGAAAATTCAGCTTTTGGAAATGGTCTAGATACAGTAAATAAAAGTAAACAGCAAAAGCTCATAAAAACTGCACAACTTTACCTTATTCAAAATGGACTCTATGAAAAAGTTCCCACTCGCTTTGATGTGATCAGTATTTCTCGCAGCAAATTAAAACCCGAGCTAAGCTGGGTTAAAAATGCCTTTCAGAATGAAATTACGAATTAGAAAGGCCGGCATAACAATTTATACTGGCCTTTTCTTTGTGATTTACATATCTGTATTTTCATAGCGATCAAGCACATGCCTGACTAATCCACTTCTTACAGAATCTTCTCGAGCAAATGTATGCACATGCACGCTTGGTAAACCCCGTAACTTTTTAACTGCATCATCAAGCCCATTTGGACCTCTGATATCACTTTGATTGGCATCACCATTAATAACGACTTTGCAGTCTTCACCAATACGAGTCAGAAACATTTTCATCTGAACTGGCGATACATTTTGGGCTTCATCAAGAATAACAAAAGTCGAAGCATTAAATGTCTTGCCACGCATATAAGCCAAGGGCGCGCCAACGATACGACCATGCCGTAAACAATATTCAACGACTCCTTTGCCCAACCTTTCATTCAGAATGTCACGAAATGCATCTATATATACGGAAAATTTATCTTCCAGCTTACCCGGTAAGAAACCTAGTTGCTCGCCGGCTTCAACCGCAGGTCGAGTGATAATAATTTTATCAATGCGGCCTGATTCTAATGCTTCTGCAGCCAGCGCGCCCGCACAATAAGACTTGCCCGTGCCGGCCGGACCGATACCAAAAGTCAGACAATTATTTTTGATGGCATTAATATATTTTTGCTGGGCGGGTGTAAGAGCTTCGAGCGGAAGACTATTTTGTTTGGGTTGATAGCTGGTGTTAAGTAGACTGTTGAGCTCAACGATATTACTGGGTTCTGAGTTATTGCGGCGGCGCTTGTAACTTTCCTTGTTTCTTTTACTACCCTTGTGTCCGTGGTGGTGTTGCTCCATTTCACTGCTGTACTTAATCGAACGCTTATGCGATCTCTTTGCCATGCTCACTCTCCAATTTGCTAAATAAAAAGAATCGAGTTGTGAAAACGCGTTAGTACCTATTTTTAAAATATTTAGTTGTAAAATGTTTAGGTGCTAATGACATTGAAATAGTAGAAAATATTGGTTTGCGGCAATCCTCCTATTAAAAAATGAAAAATATTAGTAAGATTCAAGCTAGAACTGTACTAGCTGCGTACACTCTGACACAATTGCTTTTAGCAATGCAATAACTAAAAGTGTTAGAAGCAAAAAAATATCAATTTTTTAATTGAGAGATAAGTATGGACTACCTAGAGCGCGTTAAAGGCTTTTTTACTGCTAGCATAGAATGCAAAATGCAATCAATGGAAGTCATTAGCCCTGACATTGTGGAAGCGTCAAAGGCAATGGTTGAAGCTTTATTGAATGAAAAAAAAATATTGGCCTGTGGTAATGGTGGTTCTGCTGGAGACGCTCAGCATTTTTCAGCTGAATTAATAAATCGTTTTGAAAGAGAACGTCCTCCATTGCCGGCTATCGCATTAACAACCGATAGCTCTACGATCACCTCTATAGGTAATGATTATTCATTTGATGAAATTTTTTCTAAACAAGTTCGCGCGCTCGGCCAAGGAGGCGATGTTTTACTCGCCATTTCTACAAGCGGTAATTCTTCTAATGTTATCGAAGCAATCAAAATTGCACATGCCCGAGAGATGAAAGTCATCATGTTAAGCGGTAGAGACGGTGGTGCTATGCGGGAACTGATTAAACCTGGCGATGTCGAAGTTTGTGTGCCATCTCAAATTACTGCACGTATTCAAGAGGTACACTTGTTAGTGATCCATTGTCTTTGTGACCTGATTGATACTCATTTATTTGGTCCTGAATAAACTGACAATTTAAAGGGTTCTAAAACATGTTACGTCAACTACTACTTTTAACATTTCTTTGTTCAATGCTAACAATTTCTGCCTGCGCTTCAGTCATTAGTACTTTAAATGGCAATGACAGCATTCAGGAGGACCAAGGCAGTCGCTCAACCGGTTCCCGGATTGATGATGGCGCTATCGAAACAATGATTAAAGTCAATTTAAATGCGGCTGATGATGCTTTACGTGAGTCTAACATTGACGTCGTAAGCTTTAATCAGACAGTGCTTTTGGTTGGCCAGGTGCCTGACCAGGAATTGAAAAACTTAGCTACACGAGTAGCGACCACTAGTAATAGCCGAGTCAAAACAGTATATAACGAGCTAGAAGTGGCAGGCGACACATCATTCCTTTCTCGCACCAACGATATGTGGTTATCAGCAAAAATAAAATCATTAATGTTAGTTAATGATGATGTAGAAGGACGAAGAACCAAGGTTGTCACAGAGAATGGCGTGGTATTTCTAATGGGTTTGTTAACACACGCTGAAGCCGATCAAGCTGTAGAATTAGTTAGCACAGCCAGTGGCGTCACTAAGGTAGTAAGAGCCTTCGAATATATCGACTGATTTATAATAATCTTTATTTCACTACCCGTAATGAGGGTTTCGCACTTTTAGCAGCACCTTTGCTTTTCTTGTCATCATTCTTGCCTGCAGAAGGGCCACTTACACTGCTTATAGGTGCAGGCGGTTCTGGCATCGGATCATCAGACTCAAACATCATACCTTGGCCATTTTCTCTGGCATAAATACTCACAATTGCATTAATAGGGGCATAAACTTTGGTTGGAATTCCACCAAAACGACCTTCAAACTCTATGGCTGCATTACTAATATTGAGGGTTTTAATAGCCTGCGGAGATATATTAAGAACAATTTGGTCGTCTTTTACGAAGTCCTGAGGGACTTCAACGCCCTCAGCAAAAGCGTTTACCAAAATATAAGGAGTGAAATTATTATCTAGAATCCATTCATGTAAAGCTCTTATCATATAGGGGCGATGAGAAGTCATTGTCATACTTATTTACCCCCTATCATAAGTGCATTTCAATACCTGTTTCTAAACTACACGCCAGCCATTTCCTTTTCTTGCTCAGACAGAGATTCCTGAACTGACTCACGCTCAAACAGACGCTGGCGATATTCCAGCAATGCTTTTGTTGCTTTAGTGTCTGGTAGCTTAATCCCCAATTCAGGCAAACGCCAGAGAATTGGCAATACACAGCAATCAACAATCGTAAACTCTTCGCTCATAAAGTAAGGCTTTTCAGCAAAAATTGGCGCTATAGATACTAGGTTTTCTCGCAATTCTTTGCGAGCAGCTTCCAGCTCTTTATCGGAAGCCGTTTCAGCCTGTAACATATCAACCAATGCGCACCAATCTTTTTCAATACGATGCATCCAAAGTCGGCTTTGAGCTCGGGCTACTGGATAAACCGGGAATAAAGGAGGATGCGGGAATCGCTCATCCAGATACTCCATCATGATGTTAGGCTCATATAAAACAAGATCACGATCGACCAGTGTGGGTAGACTGTTATATGGGTTAAGATCAGCTAAATCTTCAGGTTTGTCATGGACATCAACATCAACAACATCCACTGTTACGCCTTTTTCAGCCAAAACAATTCTTACACGATGGCTGTATTGGCTCGAACCATCTGAATAAAACAACATTGAAGAGCGTTTAGTTACAACTCCCATATTAAGCCTCTTAGTTTTGAGTTCTGTTAATGTTCGATATCTTTCCAGTATTCACGATTCAGCATAAATACAGGTACAAATAGGAATGCTAAAAATAGGAGGACAAATCCGCCAATCCTTTCACGATCTAATCTTGAAGGCTCACCCATGTAGTAGAGAAAATTCACAAGGTCGTAAACAAGCTCATCAAACTCTTCTTCACTTAGACTGCCAGTACCAGACACATGATGCAAAGCTTCACAATGCTCCGGATCGCAAGTTTGATCTCCCTGCAATTCTTGCAAAACATTAGGCATGCCGACGTTAGCAAAAACTCTGTTATTGACACCAAAGGGACGAGACGAATCAAGATAAAACCCTTTTAGGTAACCATAAAGCCAAGATGGATTACGAACGCGAGCGACTAGTGTTAAATCAGGAGGAGAAATGCCAAACCAGTTTTCAGCAGTATCCGGCATAGAGCTAAACATCAAATCACCTATACCTGTTTCTGGGTCAAAAATAATGTTTTCCATCATTATTTCTTCTGGAATATTTAAATCTTCACTTACACGCTGGTACCTTGAATATTGTGCTGAGTGACAGCCCAGGCAGTAATTAACAAAAGTCTGTAATCCTGATTGTAATGATGATGTATCTTCCAGATCCATCTCAACATGCTCAAGCTCAACTTCAGCTTCCGCTGCAACTGCATTTAAAGGAGCAACAATGAAAACAACAAGAATAGCCAGCACAAGTAGTAATTGCGGTATGCTGATAAATCGCCCTGTTACCCGCTCAGGTGGAGTAGTCGTTTTCTCGATACGGGTATACCAAGGCATGGCCAAGAAATACACAAAGTAAATTACTGTGCACAACTGCGCCAAAGCGGTTCTGGGACCAGTCGCAATTTGCGTTCCCAACACGCCTAAAATGACGAAACTGATAACAAAAGCCAATAAAGCTATTCGGCTATATAAACCTTTATAACGCATCGATTTAACTGGACTTCTATCAAGCCAAGGCATAACAAAAAGAATAGCAATTGCTCCAGCCATTACTACTAAGCCCCAAAATTTGGCATCAATACCAAACAAAGGATATGTCACAGCCCGCAGCATTGAATAAAAAGGCGTGAAATACCAAACAGG
>Ga0209631_10008185_pt1 | contig 10255 bp, 10 predicted proteins | sample COG_08_FD_184752 | JGI IMG/M metagenome (GOLD analysis project Ga0209631, IMG submission 184752) | Pelagic Microbial community sample from North Sea - COGITO 998_met_08 (SPAdes) (version 2) | ecosystem: Environmental > Aquatic > Marine > Neritic zone/Coastal water | place: Helgoland, sampling...
TGATAATTGGGCTGTGGGTGATGCTATGTCAAGCGTTGATATTTCGAATGATGGCAAGTACATATCATTTATGCAAAAACTTTCTAAAGAATCAGATCCTGTGCTTAAGGTTTTTCTTAGTGATGACCTATCAGCAGATCCATACATTCTAGGTGGAGAGTCTTTAGAAATAGTTAGCTCATCATGGATTAGTAATGAATCAATAGTTGTAACTTTTAGAGGAAAAGCTAGAGATCAAATAGAAGGTTTTAATAGAGGTATCTACGAGTATAGAGTTGCTTTATTTAACATGGATACTAAAGAATTTAAAAAACTTGATGATAGGGGTTTGGGAACTACTGGAGCTTCATTTTCTATTGGAGTTGCAGGTATTTTACCAAATGAAGATAATTACATCTTAATCTCATATCGTGAATTTAGAAGAAATTCATCATTTAAACCAACAAGGTACTATAAATATAACCTAAAGAGTGGAAAGAAAAGCTTAGTTCTAAAGGGTAGAGAAAATATCTACGGAGTATCATTTGATACTAATGGGTTCCCAAGAGAAGCAGGCGGTTTCGATATTTCTTCAGGTGAATATATCGATTACTATAGAAATCCGGGTGATTCAAAATGGAAAGAAATCCATAGATCGAGTGAAGATAGCTTTGAATCATTTTCATTAGCTTCTTACCCAAGTGAAGGTTCTTCAGAGGCTTTTGTTCTAGCAACTAACGGAGAAGATAAAAGATCTTTATGGACTTATGACATCGATAAAAAAACATTCTTAGAAAAAATATATGGCGATAAGGAAGCTGATTTAAGTGGTGTCTTTTATCACTATGATTCCTTTAATTACCCTGATCAAATGATTGGTGTCAGAACCTCTAAATCTAAACCTAAAAGAATATATTTTTCATCCGAACTTGCTTCCTCTGCAAAACTAACTCAGGAACAAATAGAGAAGATAATCCCTAATTCATATACTACATACATCTCTGCATTATCTAAGGACTTAAACTCCATGGTTATTTATAACACTGGCCCTAAAGATCCCGGATCGTATTACCTATTAAAAAACGGAACAATTAGTTTTATTGGTTCAAAAAGACCATCGTTTAAAGCTAAAGACTTAGCAGATGTAAAATATTTAAAATATACATCAAGAGATGGAAGAACAATACCAGCTTATGTCACAATACCAAAGGGAAAAGGCCCTTATCCTCTAATTGTTATGCCACATGGCGGCCCATTTGTTTCAGAAACAATTACTTGGGATAATTGGTCACAATTATTAGCAAATCATGGATACATGGTTATTCAGCCTCAATATAGAGGCTCAACCGGTTATGGTATTGATCATTACACAAGTGCATTTGTTGATGGTGGCGAGGGTGGCTATAAAATGCAAGATGATAAAGATGACGGTGTTATCTTTTTAATTGAAAATGGTCTTGTCGATGAGGATAGAGTAGCTATGTTTGGTTGGTCTTATGGTGGTTATGCAGCATTAGTTGCAGCATCTAGAGAAGACCAGTTATACCAATGTGTTGTATCTGGTGCTCCTGTAGCAAAAAACTCAATGCAATTAAATTATTATAGAAATCAGTTAAGAGGTACAGGCAAACTGTCACAAGAGAAATATTGGACAGAAAGCATCTCACCAATAAATGAAGTTGAAAAAGTTAACGTTCCAATTTTATTAATTCATGGTGCACAAGATCAAAGGGTTCCTGTATCCCATGCTCTTGAGTATGTTGATAAATTAGAAGAATATAATAAAGATCATAAATATATTCAGTTAGAGGGTGCTGACCATTTCAGTAATACTTTATTTTATAGACACAAAAAATTATTTTTTACTGAGATGATTGATTATTTAAAAAATGATTGCGGTCCTGATGGTCTCTAACACTAAACTAATTTAGTAAGTTTACGAAAATGTTTTCTGCAGACCGATTTATATAAATCATTACCTCCTATTTTAATTTCTGCTCCTTGTGTTTCAGCATTTCCTTCGGAATTTATCTTAATTACCATAGTTGCTTTTCTTGTACAGTATGAGCATATAGTCTTTATTTCATGAAGATTATCAGCAATAGATAAAAGTCTATCACTGCCCTCAAAAAGCTCGCCCATAAAATTTGTTCTCAATCCATAACACATTACAGGTATATTTAAATTATCTGCAATTTTTGAAAGTTGATCAATTTGGTCTTTTTTAAGAAATTGAACCTCATCTATGAAAATTGATTTAATTTTTTTTGTATCTTCTAATTTTGTATATTTATAGAAGTTAAAATTGCTATCAGCTGGAATTGCATCTACTGCAATACCTATTCTCGATACAATCTGGGAAACACTACTATCATCTAACTGGGGTATAAATACTAAAGTTTTTAGATTATTTTCTATAAAATTATGATTTGTTTGAAGCAAAGCAGTAGACTTACCAGCATTCATTGTCGAGTAAAAAAAATGAAGTTTAGCCATATTCACAATATAATAACAAACTATGGTTGTCTTTGAAGAAAAAGGTATCACCCACCTAGATTTGCATGGTGAAAAACATGAATTTGTGTCTGAAATAGCCATTGATTTTGTGTACAGATATCAGGATTGTCTTCCATTAATAATTATTTGTGGCAATTCAAATAGAATGATTGAAATTGTTGAAGAGTCAGTCCAAAAGCGTTCAATTATTTTCTCTATGCCAAGATTTGGTATCATAAGAATAGAAAAACTATAAAAAATCTATGAAAATAAAAGATATATTACTTTTTGAAAATCAACTATCCAAAGAAGAATTAGCAGTAATGAATTCTTCTAGGGATTATTGTCAAAAAGAATTAATGCCTAGGATTACCAGTGCAAATAGAAATGAAATATTTGATAAAGGTATATACAAAGAAATGGGCGAAATGGGTTTCTTAGGAGCGCCTATTAACGGTTATGGATGTGCTGGAACAAATTATGTATCCTACGGCTTAATAGCAAGAGAAATAGAGAGGATAGATTCAAGTTATAGATCTGCATATAGTGTGCAAACATCTTTGGCAATGCATGCTATTTATAAATTTGGATCAGAAGAACAAAAGGACTTCTATTTGCCTCAAATGGCAAAAGGAGAATTAATAGGATGTTTCGGTCTTACTGAGCCAGATGCTGGCTCAGATCCATCATCAATGAAAACTTACTCAATTGAAAAAGATGGTGGTTATGTTCTAAATGGTTCAAAAACATGGATAACGAACTCACCTATTGCAGATGTGCTCATTGTATGGGCCAAAGATGAGCAGGGAGTCTTAAGAGGTTTTATAGTTGATAGAGATGCTAAGGGTCTATCAACACCTATTATTGAAGGAAAATTTTCTCTAAGGGCGTCAGTAACTGGTCAAATTTTTCTAGAGGATGTTTTTGTACCTAAAGATAAACTACTTCCAGAAGTTCAGAGTTTTCGCGGTCCATTCTCATGCCTTAATATGGCAAGATATGGAATTGCTTGGGGTGTACTTGGTGCTGGTGAATTTTGTTGGAATGCAGCGCTTGAATATTCATTAGATAGAAACCAATTTGGGGAACCGCTTGCATCAAAACAGTTAATACAAAAGAAATTAGCTGATATGCAAACTGAGATATCTTTAGGGCTTCAATCAGTCCTTAGGCTTGGAAGACTAATAGATTCAGATGAGATGAGACCAGCAATGATATCAATGCTGAAAAGAAATAATTGTAAAAAAACTTTAGATATTGCAAGAGTTGCCAGAGATATTCATGGAGGCAATGGAATTAGTGATGAGTATCATGTTATTCGTCACTGTATGAATCTTGAAGCAGTCAAAACGTATGAAGGAACTGATGATATTCATGCATTAATAATTGGTAACGAGCAGACAGACATTGCTGCTTTTTAAACTTCTCAGCAATAAGCTTGTCTTAAGTATATAATTTCTCTCGTCAATGATAATTCAAACAAATAACATAAAAAGAGTTTTTGAAGTTGGTTCTGAAACCGTTCATGCGCTTAAAGGCATTAATTTAAACGTTGAATCAGGCGAATTTATTTCTATTATGGGGCCATCAGGCTCAGGTAAGACCACCTTAATGAATATTATTGGATGTCTTGATACACCTTCAAGCGGTGAATATTTTTTAAATAATCAATTAGTTAATGATCTCAACGAAGACCAGTTAGCAATTATTAGAAATAAAGAAATTGGATTTGTCTTTCAATCATTTCATTTGCTAGCAAAAAACTCTGCTCTGAATAATGTATTACTTCCTATGAAATATGCTGGAGCTGATATGAATGATGCTGAAAGAAGAGCCAAATATGTTCTAGAGCAAGTTGGACTCTCAGACAGAATTAATCATGGACCATCTGAACTATCTGGAGGACAACAACAAAGAGTTGCAATAGCGAGAGCCCTAGTAAACAAACCAAGTATATTATTTGCAGATGAACCTACTGGAAATCTTGATTCAAAAACAGGTGAAGATGTAATGAATTTATTTAAGGGGCTAAATCAAGAAGGACAGACTATAATATTAATAACTCATGAAGAAAATATTGCTATGCAATCAAAACGAATAGTAAATATCAAAGATGGACTTATTGAATCAGATGAGAGGATATAAATATGAAAACTATTACAAATAAAAAATTGCTTTCTGTATCTTTAATAGTTTTAATCTTATCATCTTGTGGTGCTGACAATAAAAAAAGCCAAGAAACAACTTTTTATAAAAAAGAAGCTGTTAACCAAAAAAAACTTGAGTTGTCTATAGAGGCCTCCGGAATCATTGAAGCCATTTCATCTGTTGAAATTAAATCTAAAGCATCAGGAGAAATATTACTTCTTGGAGCTGAGGTTGGTGATCTTGTTAAAAAAGGTTCAATCTTAGGGCAAATAGATCAAAGAACTCCAAAAAATATATTGGATCAAGCCAAATCAGATCTTGAAGCTTCAAGAGTAAGGCTTGAAAATGCGAAATCTCAATATGATCGTGGCAAAGAGCTTCATAGCAATGGAAGTATTTCAGATAAAGATTATGAAGATATTCAGGAAAGTTATGTTCAAGCAAAATCTAGTGTAGTGAGAACAGAGGTATCATATGAAAATGCTAAAATTGCATTAGATGACACCATTGTTAGATCACCTGTTCAAGGAACTATCATTTCTAGACCTGTAGAAGTGGGACAAGTTATATCATCTCCAACCTCTGCTGTAGGAGGTGGAACTATATTAATGACTATGGCAGACCTATCAAAAGTGAGGGTTAGAGCATTAGTGGATGAAATTGATGTTGGAAAAGTTTCAATAGGTCAAATAGTATCCATTAAGGTCGCAGCCTATCGAGATAAAGAATTTTTTGGAACCGTTTCAAAGATTGAGCCCTTAGCAAAAGTTGAACAAAATGTGACTACTTTTCCTGTTTTAATAGATATAGATAATAACGAAAATCTCTTACTTTTAGGCATGAATACTGATGTTGTTATTGAGGTTTTAAATAAGAGTGTTAGCTTAAGTACGCCAACAATGTCACTTAGGACACGAAAAGATATCTATAGCGCTGCTTCAATATTAAATATCCCAAAACAGGCAATAGATATTTTTTTATCTGAAAAGGTTGATGGTGAAAATTTTAATAAATTTATAGTTATTAAAGATACAAAAAAAGGACCTGAATTAACGTGGGTTAAAATTGGGGCTTCTGATTTATCATATGTTGAAGTTTTAACAGGCCTTACTCAAAAAGATACTGTATTTATTTTACCAAGTAAAAGCTTATTTGATTATCAACAAAGATTTAAAGAAAGAGTTTCAGCTTCGTTTAGTTTTGGATAATGCTTCTTAAGGAATCTTTAATTTCTGCAACGTCATCTATTAGATCTAATATGATTAGATCATTTTTGACTACCCTAGCTATTATCATCGGAACCGCAGCTGTAATAGCTGTTATTGGTATTGGATCGAGTGCGAATAAAGCGCTAGAGGCAGAGATCGATGATTTTGGACCAAGAACTCTCTACGTCAGTCCAGGTCAGAATAGAAGAGGGGCTGTTACCAAAGGATTGATACCCCTTGATATCAAAGATGCTTATGCTTTAGCAAAAAATAAAGAACATAATTGGCTAGTATCTCCTTACATAACAAGAAATAGGCAAGTAAAATTTAATAATGCAAATATTAACGAAAGGGTAAGAGCTAACTTACCAATTCATTTCAAAGTTAGTGGTTTTGACATAGAGTATGGAAAAATATTTTCTGAAGAAGAAAACTTAGGAAGAAAAAGAGTTGTTGTTCTAGGCTCAGCTGTTCCTAAAGAATTAAAAACTTCAGCCCAAAGAATCCTCAACAATGAAATACTTATAGCTGGAACTTCCTATAAAGTTATTGGAGTTCTTAAAGAAGAGGGTAGTACTGGATGGCAAAATCCTGATGACGAGCTTTACATCCCATTATTAACTGGATCTCAAAGACTATTTGGAACGGAAAACCTTGATTCATTAAGTGTTGGTATATCTAAAGATGCTAATGTTGATGAGGTTATGATGACTATTGAAAGAATACTTAGAGCACAGCATGATATAGGTCCAGGCGATGATAACGATTTTAGAATAAGCGATTATAGCCAGTTTTCTGATCTTAGAAGGCAGGCAACAGGCATCTTTACTGCTTTGATAGCTGGTATTGCTGGAATTAGTTTAATTGTTGGTGGTATTGGAGTAATGAATATTATGTTAGTTTCTGTAACTGAAAGAACTAGAGAAATAGGGTTAAGAAAAGCATTGGGTGCAACTCATAAAGCTATTATGCTGCAATTTATTGTTGAAGCTATTTTGCTCTGTGTCATTGGGGGGTGTGTTGGAGTATTTTTAGGAACTAGCATTCTGTATCTTTTTGCCTCATTTAATGATTGGCCTTTTGCTATGCCATTTAGTGCCATTATTGGATCTATTACTTTTTCTGCTATGGTTGGGCTATTTTTTGGTATTTGGCCAGCTAGGAAAGCGGCAAAGCTTGATCCAGCTATTTCTTTAAGATTTGAATAATTCTATGTACTTTAAGGTTTGAATTCTTGTATTAATTTATACGCAACCTTCTCAACTTCTGCAAAAACATCATGATACATATTTTGTGAAATTATCTTTATTTTATTTAGACCATCTGTCATCTCCGTATTTTCAATATAACCAACTTGCTTATTACTTAAAAGAGTATTTATCTGATTAACAATTTTATTCATTTTAATATATTTCATATTAAATATAAGCGTTTGACCTTGTGTTGAGAGGCTTTCATAGACCATATTTACACTATCTTGAGTTACTACTTTTATAGAGGCTTTTTCTATAATTTCATCATAATTATTATTTGAAATTATTAAGTTATCATTCGTTAATGCCATATTGTTGATTTTTTTTATCATCTCAATTGGTGTTCTTCTCGATGTGAATAGAGACCATTTTTTGTGGGGATATAAACCTAATAAAAACTCAATTTGCAGCATGATTGCATCCTGATCAAATTCATAGTGTCTATTAATTCCCCCAATTCCAATAAAACCTTGATTTTCGTCTACTTTATTTGTTGAAACCTTAGCCAACGAGCCCTCAAAATATATGACTTTATTACAAGCAGAAAGTTTTTTTGAATCATGAGTAGGCGAACATATAATATCAAATTTTCTTTTAAACAAATTTGGAGCAAGAACACTAACTACTTTTACAGAAATACCCACATTAGACAAATAACTTTTAATCAACAGCATTCTTAAATGAATACTGCTCCCGGCACCTATGACAATATCTATATTGTCTTCTTTGTATACTAAAAATTTATCTTTTCTTAAAAATAGGTTTCCGAATAATAGGCTTGTAGAATAAATTACTAATTCTATTAACCATGAGAGCTTGTTAACTAAAATTATTTCTTTTTTTATAACAATATTTTCTGTCTTAGATATTTCTTTTAATAAAATCTTGACTTGTTTTTCATGGCCTTTTTTCCCATCACTTATCCATAAAATGTTCATAAAATTTAACTTACTTATACCTCAGCTTGCTCATTCATTTTTTCTTAACTATACAAAGGATTTTACATGGGATACAGTTTTATAACATTATAAAAACCCAATTTTAAACTTGAAAGAAGATCTTAGAAAAGTAGCTATCTCCTTAATTTCTCAATATGGCGATGAGGCTGAGACAATTGCTATGTTAAGAGCTGCAGAATTTGCTGCTTCACTTAATTCAATTGAGTGGGCAAGATGGGAGGAAATTACTTTATTAATTAAAAATATTGATCAACTTCCGCATGATGGTTGATGATGATTTTGTGTTTCTTATGAATATAAAATGAGTTAATGTATTGGAATGTTTGATAAAAAAATACTCCTTAATAATCTGCTTTCAGCTTTAGGGGCGTGCATATGTATAAGCATGCTTTCTTATCTACATTTCTCAGATCACGGTGAGATCTGGTTGATACCTCCTTTTGGTGCAAGTATGGTATTGGTTATGGCGGTTCATAATAGTCCTTTAGCTGAACCTAAAAATGTATTCTTTGGACACACATTATCGGCCCTTAGTGGGGTAGTTATATATGCTTTAATGGGCTCTTCTGCTATATCTCTTGGAATTGCTGTTGGCTTATCAGTATTTGTCATGGCTTCATTTAATGCAATTCACCCTCCAGCAGGCGCAAATCCAATTATTGCTATCCTGGGAGCCAAAAGCCTGTCATTTGTCTTGATACCAGTTGCTCTTGGTGCTGTATTTATTATCATTTTTGCTGTCTTTTATAATAAACTTTTAAGAAGAGATTACCCCTAATTAAAAAAGTAATTTTATAAGATATATTCATCTATAATGCTTAAATATGAGCATTGGTCCAATAGAATCTCAAATAGTAAATACTCTTTCAAGTTTCATGAACCTTGCGTCCCTTAAGATTGTTAATGAAAGTTTTATGCATAATGTTCCTAAGGGTTCAGAAAGCCATTTTAAAATTGTTGTTGTAACTAATGATTTTAATAACTTATCAATCATCCAAAGACATAAATTAATTTATAAAATTCTAGATAACTTAATGAATAAAATTCACGCGCTATCTATTCATGCATTTAATGAAGAAGAGTTTAAATTAAACCCAGTAATACTAGATTCACCAGAATGTGCAAACAAATAACATGAAAGATTTAATATACAAATATTCAAATTTTCTAATAACAAAACCATTCATTATTCTTTCTGTAGTTTTCTTGATCATATGTTTTGCATTCCAAGGTATAACTAATTTTAAATTAGATGCTTCATCAGATGCGCTAGTCTTAGAAGGAGATGCTGCTCTCAAGAAATATAGAGAAAATGAAGAGGAGTTTGGTGATTCAAGTTTTCTTATAGTTACGTATGAGCCAAATGCTGAATTATTTTCAAAGGAGTCATTATCAATACTCCAAGAGGTTGAAAATAAGATATCTGACATAGATGGCGTTGATTCTGTTCTATCCTTGCTTGATGTCCCTATCTTTTTTCAGCCAAAGGTTAGTCTTACTGAGGTAGCAGATAACTTAAAAGATTTAACAAGCGAGGGTATCGATCTAATACTTGCTAAAGATGAAATTATTAATAATCCAATATATAAAGATTTAATTATCAGTTCAGATGGAAGCATTACTGCTATGCAGGTAGTGCTTAGAGGTAATGATGAATATGATCTTCTTATAAATAAACGTTATGAGATACTCGATACTTTAGATTCCAAAGAACCCATAACAAGTGAAATTAGACAATTTTTAATACAAGAACTTCAATCAATTAATGCAAGAATTGGGAATTTAAATGATGACGAATCTAATTTTAATTCAAAGCTTGTTAAAGAAATAAGAGATATTTTAGTTTTATATAAAAGTGATGCTACTTTGTATCTTGGTGGCCCAGCTATGATTACATCAGACATGATGGACTATATAAGATCTGATCTAGTTATCTTTGGTTCTGCCGTTGCTTTAGTTTTTGCAATTATGCTTTATTTATTCTTTGGAAATATTTGGTTTGTTCTTCTTCCAATTCTTAATGCCTTTTTCACAACTTTTGTTACTGCTGGTTTTCTAGGTTTTATGGACTGGAAGATTAGTGTTGTATCTTCTAATTTTATTGCCTTACTGCTAATCCTAACAATATCTCTAACCGTTCATGTTTTAGTGAAGATTAATGAGCTAAAAAATGAATCTGTTGATTATAAGAAATCACTGGTAGATTCTATTA
>Ga0209631_10008189_pt1 | contig 10252 bp, 13 predicted proteins | sample COG_08_FD_184752 | JGI IMG/M metagenome (GOLD analysis project Ga0209631, IMG submission 184752) | Pelagic Microbial community sample from North Sea - COGITO 998_met_08 (SPAdes) (version 2) | ecosystem: Environmental > Aquatic > Marine > Neritic zone/Coastal water | place: Helgoland, sampling...
TGAAACCGATGAATTGGTCGACAACCGCCCCGTTTTCTGGAAACGCAATCGCGACGGCAAATACGACGATATCACAGAGAGCATTCGGTACATGTCTACGAATTCGGTCTTAATCACACAAGGCCAGTTACGTATATATTGCATGGCTGCTTTCTATGGCGTGGCTGTTGATATGGGCAAGCATATCATCGTCGTCTGGCAAGCACCACGCAACGGCGGTGGGCGTAAGGATCCGCTTGCCGACATCAAATTCATCGAAGAATGAGCAAATTGCATTTAAGTGAGCGAAAGTGAACTAAGGCCGCTTCAAAAGCCGTGTATGCAAAGGCATCTACAGGCAGTCCATGTGGAGTATTTAATTGTTATAAAATATATTAAATGTACTCAATTGTTACATTATTTACAGCACTGTCTGTTGTATGTTTTATCATTTCACAAATCGGTAACTTTCATGCACATTATCGCTCGCGATTGCGGTCGTATGATAGAGCACAGACATATTTGAAAACCGAGCTATGTACAAATCCACGCGTCAAGGCTTCGCTGGGTGAGTTTAATATGTGCGACCAGTCTGAGGAGATAATGGACAAGCCGCCACTTTTCACAGCGATCGTAGATACGGCAGAGGATATTCATATTTGTGGTAACGGCTACTGCTCGGTGTTAGGGCATAATATTACAAACAGTCTACCACAGATTATATTAGCATTTGGTATTATTGCTATCTTATTGGTTTGGGCGTCTGGCGTCCAGATCCGACGTAACCGGGAAGAGAATAAGAAAAAGTACTGGTCGCTACCGGGGCTCAAAGAATAGACAACAGAATGACTATTTAAAGATCGGAAACATCCCGCTTGCGCTTTATGTCATTGCGATATACACTAGAAGAGGTCGTTGTCGCAGTATCATCGCGGAATTTTGAAATGATATTTGTGTAAAATTGGGCCCATGTGTATTCAATTTCTTCACGGTGTTTCGCGCCGGTGATGACCACTTTTCCCGACCGAAAGCAAAGAAAAACCAGCTTCGGGTTGATGCTGCGAAAGATCAATCCTGGGAAAAGATCTGCTTCGTACGTGGAATAAGGTCCAAATGCTTCAGATATGTCGTGCAATTTAATAGCAAAGCCGACATTAACAGATGCCACGATATTCTGTATTTTGAAGTTCTTAAAACAGACCGGAATACCCACACTCTGGAAGATTCGCACGTATTTCCTAGAGGCCAAACGCGCCGCCGTCTCATTCTTAGCGCCAGTGCACACCATATTTCCACTTGAAAATGCCAACGCAGTTGTTCTAGGTTCACGAATACGCATCGTACCCGCGGCAAATGTCGATGGGTTAAATTCTAAAAATCCATATGTGAGCGCGATATGTCTCAAATTGAGTCCTGTGACGCCAAGCCAAAATGTAGCCACGATATTTTGAAGCACCGGCGTCGGTATGTCGCCACCGCCGACCTTCAGCTTGCTGAGGTCGAGCTTCTCTTTATTTTTCTTCGGCATGTTGTGGTGGTTGTGGTGGTTGTGGTGGTTGAGACGGCTTTATATATGCGCCATTGGTGTTCGACGGAGCGTTTGGTGGAAAGAGTTGGGACCGTGAAAAGGGGTTAAGCGTACTATAATATTATAAATAGATTTTATACTCAAATAACGGTCCGTGCTTATATCATACACGTTGCAAGTATGCTCTGCAGATTTGAATCACCATGCGCAATTGTCAACGCACTATTTAAACCTTCATATGCAACAACAATGTCTGTATTGGTATACCCCGATGAATCGCACGCGACTCCATATCGTATAGCATTTTGCGGCGCGATGTGTGCAGGAAAAACTTTTGCGTGTAGAAAGATCCAGGACAGCCTAAACGCGTCTACTCGACCAGCGATTATTATCTCACTTGAAACAGCCATGAAAAACTTGGTCTTTGGAGACAAGGAATTTGATAACACGGGTGGAAAGCAGCTGGTGGGCACCGTGGGACGTACCATCGATCCGGACGCGTGGGTAAAGATATTATCGAAAGAGATTGAACGCATCCCGTACGGTGAAAGCATTCTTGTCGACGACGTACGCCATGCGAATGAAATTGCTGCTTTGCGTCAGCTTGGATTTATTACGGTGTATTTGAACACGTCGTGGGTTACACGCCTCAAACGCTTACAAGAACGTCTGTCCGGTCAGTCCTTAGCGTTTTCACGCGTAGTCGGGTGGTTTACGCACGAGTCTGAGCTTTCAGTCCACGAGCTTCCAATGTCCATGTTTGACCACGTGGTGGAGTCAAATAATGATCTTATTGCCTGTCTCGAAGAGTTAAAGCTTAAATATCTATAACTCGAAATGTGACTTGGCTTGCTTTAAAATGTCCACAGTTGCATTTTTAACAGCTTCCAGATTAATATCGTTGCCGTATATGTAAAAATATACGTACAATTTCACAAGAAAAAGCAAGCCGAGGCTATAACATATTTTCATAACGATCAATGTCACTGGAATACATACTTTAAATTGTAAATGCGTTAAATAAAACAGTACTATGAAGCAGACAAACCATCCGAATTCTTCGAGCATTTTGTTTCACTGCTTTTCTCACATTTATACGGCGCATTTTCGCTCGCGTCGTCGCGCGGGATAACGCACCTAAAGAGAGAAATTGGTTTTGGGTAGTAATTTGACGCTTCGTATAGACTGTTTCCATATTTGGGGAAAAACATAAATTTACCAAATTTCTTCATGTGTAGACATACATATTCTTATTTATAGTATTTTATACTGTTACACTAGTTGCTAAGCTCGCGTACGTATTGATGTCGCAGGCGTTGTGTCCTCTTTCGATATAAACGTACCCGTTCTGCCCCCACGAGGTCCCCCAGGAATTCTTCACAATCCAATAATCGTCCGTGTAGCCCACCACAAGCACGGCGTGGTCCACTTCACCCTGGCAGTGCTCGCGCTTTACGATACCGCTCCGATAAAGATCAAACTGTCTCGATGTCGAATGGATAGCCACTGGCACCGGGCCATAATTGGCAATCAGCGAAGGCAAAAGCGCCTCGATGTTATCGCCGTCGTCGACGTCAAAGCTTACATAATGATTGACCTGTACATGCGGCCGTGGGCCATGTACACAATGCTTGTCGTGCCCGGACCAGCGATCATTTGTCTCTGTGCCAATTGGATTGTGCATTGCGTGCAGAAAAACATCTTCCATCAGACCACCCTCACAGCCTTCGCTTTGAGGCCAAGAGCAGTCGAGTGCCTGCTGGATGCTTAATTTAATTAGTCTACCGGTTTTTTGTCGATGCCAGAATTCGAGATGACCAATTGCCGCAAATGCAAAGCATCCGCCACACTGTCCCTGGTCGACAACACCCGTAACGTGGCTTGGGCGCCAGTCAACTTGCTGTGGGTGTGGTAGCATGAAGCGAGAATTGAGTCGTCGCGCGTGGCGCCGTGTGCGATGCCGCATTTTTAACGACCGTCCATATTTGTTTTGGTCCGAATTGGCATTTAATGATAATTCAAGACTGCCAGTATGCTGCTGGATAAAATTATACTTCGCTTGTAAAATGGCAAATGAAACCCGCTCAGCCTGAGCATCGTAATTTTTCTGGTGCTTTTTCGTGTACGCCAAAAACCATTCCGGAAATATAGCAACAGCATGCTGCGCCAGGAGCAGTAGCGACAGAAGACGCATATCGAGTATATATAGACAACCCTATTATAGTACAAATAATGATTACGGCCTCGTTCGCCAAGCCGGTCGGTCTGTTTGACAATTGGTTTAACAAGGTGGTCTCGCGTATCACCGGCGGTGAGTTTTGTCATTCAGAATTCATCGTAAGCTGGGATTGTAAGACGGCGGAACGTTTTTTCGAGCAGGTTGAAGGCCACGCGCGGCTGAAAGGGCGTTATCTGAATTACGTGGAGGACGACCTGATCCATATCTGTTTTTACGTGCTCTGGGGGCATGCTATTACGTACCGTCTGCTCAAGAAAAACCACAACAATCCATTTTTCAGGGTGCCCAATAACATCCAGTACGCGTGCGTGGATATCGACGCCTCGGAAGAAGAAGAAATGACCATGGCCAAATTTCTTATCGACCAATGCGCCAAGCCATACGACACGGTCGGGGCATTGACCTTTTTTATACCTCTGCGACAGTCTGCGCACGAGTACGAGACATATTTTTGCAGCCAGTTGATGGTCTGCGCCATGCAGCAAATCAATCGGATGACGCATGTCAACGCGGCCTCGCTGACGCCGAATAGTCTGTATAAATTGCTCGTCGGGTCGCGACAAGTCGCGACAAGTCGTGTATGATCAGTAACGAAGGCGACTATCTCGATTTTGCCAATGAGATGCGCGAGCAGTATGATCATATGAAGGCCGATTATGAAAAACGACTATCGCAAGCGCACGCTGAAATCGCAAAATTAAAGGAGCAACTTGCCCCGAGCTACATTTCCGGACAATTCGACAGCCCACGGCCATCTGCGGCGACGGGACACTATAGCTCGTGGCTGTCCGCCGGATTCTACCGTTGCCGTACTTGTTGGGATATTCACCCGTCTGGGTATAGGTGCACACGCTAACCAATAATATCGTTTGTAGTTAATCGTATTTTTACAATTATGTCATTCGTAATAGCAATGTAATATGCAGAACATAACCCATACGGATACGTTGCCTAACATTCGTAGGGAGTATAAAATGATGCGTGATCGGTATAAAGGATATACAACATGATTCGAGGTATATTGATCTGGTTAGAAACAAATGTTCGTAAACCATTGGAAGGTTCTTATTTCGACAAATACATTGCATCTCCAGCAAAAAAGATATACTGTGATATTGTAAAACAGAACTGAGGTAAGTACATTGTTCTCCCCCAGTCCTACTAAATATACCGCTAGTATATTCAACATATCAACCAGTACTTTAATAGTCAATGCAACATAATAATATCATATATACGTTTAAACGGTCCGCGGTGGGTAGCGCCCAGGGGCGAAGCCCATGCGACTGCCACCACATATAAAAGCACCTTCTTTCTCAAGCAGTCTCTACCACATTTGCGCAAGATATGAACGCTCTCCAACTCTTTAATCTAAAGGCGATCCCACAACCCGCTGCCGCTGTCCGACCGGTCAAGCGACTGCGCATCGTCGAAGTCGACCAGCCGACGACCGTATACATCTGCACCGCCTGCAACAAGAAAGTTTCTCTGACCACGCACGCAGCGGTCGTCTGTCCGCATTGTGACTGCCGCATCGTCTCGAAAACCGTCACCAACACCGCGCGCATCTACCGTGCTCTATAAATAGGCGGCCGCTGTCTGTCGATGTACACGTTCAAATACCGCTTCGAGACCTCGCAGAAGATACATACGATCGCCGTCACGGCCGACCGGATATTGACTACCTCGCTGGTCCAGCGCATCGAGCGCGCACACTTTGGACCGACGCCGACCTGTCGATTGGTCGCCATCGATCCGAGCGAGTGGACATCCACCGAGACGCTCGTCTTAAAACGCACCTTCTTGAAAGCGTCCGAGGCCAAGCCAGAGCCAGAGCCGAAGCCTAAGCGCCAGCCGACGCATACGCGTCGTTGGACCTCTCCAAGCCGCATTCCGATGCTACGCTACGCCCGCACTTACGACGACTTCCTCCAACAACGGCTCTCGCTCCGTTCGATCAACAGCATTCGAAAATGCGATACTCCCCATATTAACAAAGCACTGGGCCACGCCCCGCAGCAATAAAAAAAAGACGATATTCGAAATGTCAAAGAGGAGGACATTATTGGGAACGACCATGTCGACACTGTAGGAGCTGTACGCGGGACACGATGGGAGGCAGTCGTCGTCGTGCATGGTGCATCTCATGGTGCACTTGTCGTTGGCCTCTAACCATGTATTTATGTACACCGTAAGGTAAGATACGCTGACACTTATTTTAAACAGAACCATCGCATTGTAGACGTACACATCTTTGGGCTCGAGGAGCTGAATTACGAGCGTGAGCACGACGACCGTCACGCTAAAGCCGGTGTCTACAACAAACCAATCCCGCGTATCGACGAAAATAAACATTAGTATTGCGAACATAAACAGCAGCACGCAAAAGGCGACCAGTAAAACGAGAGTTTGACCCGGCATCTGACATTCGAAACAACCAATGCAGTATCTGACCGGCGTAAACGAGCATTTTTTACTTCGACTATATGTCTCGCGGCAGATCTCACAGCGGGTCCGATTATTTTGCGCCCATTGTACGAGGCAGGCTTCGTGTACGTATGCGGACGTGCCCTTGCATGCACAGGGGTGAATAAAAGGTCCCTCCTCGTCCAGGCAGATACGGCAGGACATTTTAGATAATATAAACTAGCATTTATACGGTTGTTTTTTTTATCGCTTTAGCATTATGCCTGGCACGAAATGCAATCCTCCTTCGCCGTAAAGGCGATGGCATTCGCCCGTGGCTGTGTGCGTAGATAGTAGATGCCTGTCTTGAGACCCTGCTTCCACGCATAAAAATGCATCGAGGCGAGCGAATTTCTAGTCGGGGCCGCCTGGTACAGGTTGAGGCTCTGGCTCTGACAGATGTACGGGGCACGGGCGCGGCTCATGTCGATCAGCGGCTTCTGACTCATCTCCCAGACCGTCTTGAAGACGGCCTTGAGATCGTCGGGAAGATTCGTCTTCTGCACCGAACCGCGGTCGCGCATGATCTGGTCGACCAGAATGGGTGTCCACAGGTTGCGCTTACGACAGGCCGCTTCGAGGTATTTGTTGAGGACGATAAATTCGCCCGAAAGAACTCGGCGCGTATACATGTTCGACGTCCGCGGCTCGAACGATTCGGTGTTGCCCAAGATGCTCGCGCTCGACGCGGTGGGCATGCAGGCCGTGAGCACGCTATTCCGCATCCCGTGCTGCACCATATCGGCGCGGAGCGACTCCCAGTCGTACCGCTGCGATGGTGTATGCTGCCACAGGTCAAAGTTAAACAATCCTTGCGAGGCAGGTGATCCAGCAAACGAGTCGTACGGCCCGTCTTTTTTGGCCAGGTCGACCGAGGCGCGGACGGCGGCGTAATAGATCGATTCAAAAATGAGCATGTTGGTCCGCCGGGCATCCTCGCTGTCGTGGGGCACTCCGAGCATCTGAAACACGTCCGAAAGGCCCTGGACACCGATGCCAATGGGCCGATGGCGCTCGTTGCTCCTGGCCGCCTCGACCGGGTAAGAGGTCTTGTCGACGACGTGATTGAGATTTTTGGTCACCAGCATAACTGCCTCGACCAGCCGGTCGTAGTCAACGCCATCGATCCCCACGAATTTGGGCAATGCGATTGAGGAAAGTATGCAGACCGCGGTCTCTTCGCGCGAGCTGTAGAGGCAGACCTCGGCGCACAAGTTGCTGCTGCGTATCGTGCCCAGCTGCCGCTGCATGTTGCACCGATTGACAGCGTCCTTATACATTAAGTAGGGCGTACCCGTCTCCTGCTGCGTCGAGATGATCTTGTCCCACAGCTCACGTGCGGGCATAACGCACCGTGCCAGGTTGCTGTTTTCGGCCAAGATGTAGGCTTGCTCGAAGGCCTCGCCGAACAAATCTTGGAACCCTTTGGCCTCTAGCCCTTTGACATCGTTGGGGCAGAAGAGGCTCCACTGCTGATCGTTCTCGACCCGCTTCATAAACAGGTCCGGCACCCACAGCGAGTAAAAGAGGTCTCGGGCGCGGGCGTTCTCGTCACCGTGGTTGAGCTTCAGTTCGAGGACGTCGAGGATGTCTGCATGCCAGGGCTCGATAAAGATGGCGAAGGAGCCTTTACGGCGTCCGCCCTGATCGCAGTAGCGCGCTGTATTGTTAAAGACCCGTAGGCATGGCACGAGCCCGTTCGAGGTGCCGTTGGTGCCTGTGATCCGGCTGCCGTTGGCGCGTATGTTCGAGACGCTGATGCCCAATCCACCCGCCCCTTTTGAGATAAGTGCCGCGTCTTTCAGAGTTTCGTAAATTCCGGCGATCGAGTCATCCTTCATAGTCAACAGAAAGCAAGAGGCGAGTTGGTGCTTTTTTAAGCCGCTGTTGAAGAGGGTGGGAGAAGCATGTGTATAAATGCCGGCCGACATGGCCTGGTAGGTCTCGACGGCCTCCTCGGCGCTGTCGCTGATAAAGACGGCCACGCGCATTAACATATACTGTGGGCGCTCGACAAACCCACGTGAGTCGCGCAGCAGATACGAGCGCTCGAGCGTGCGCATCGCCAATATGTCGTATGAAAAGTCGTTGCGGTGCAGGATATGTTGGTCGTAGTCGTAAGCCTCGATCTTGGCGAGAAACTCGTCCGAGAGCAGTTCTTTGGCACGTAGCATGGCCTCTTTGAAGGACGACGGTGTGTTGCGCTGGAGACGAATGGCCTCGACACGACCCGACAAGATCGAATAGCTGTGTGATCGAGTGCCCATGCTCGCGCACGCCTCGGAAATGTACACAAGCATCTCGTCCGAGGTCATCTTGTCTGCTAACCCACCCGACAGCGTTTTGTTGAGCTTTCCCTTGTCAATGGAGTAGAGTCGGGGCGCGAGCATGGCCATGGAGCTGAGAAAATGTGTTAGCTTGTGCAAATCGAAGTTTTCTTCGATACCGCCTCTTTTAATGACGATCATTTGGAAATGGACTAAGAGTGAAAAATCGACCGCTTTTATAGCTGTAAAAAAATAGATTTCAATTTCATATATATATATAAAAATAGTCTAACCTATACTTTCACGGACGACTGTCTTCCAGGTGCTGAATGACCAATTTAAGGTTGACGCCGACCATGAAACCACCGACCACACCGATGAAGCAGCTTACAAAGAGCAGAATCGCCACTTTAAGCGTTTCGTTGGAAGACCAGAACACCATGACAATAAACAATACGATGTAAAGTGTCCCCAAAACGGTGCGGATGATCGACTCGGCCAAGATAACGTCCCGGTAAACGCCGTCGAAGACCGAGATCAGCATCGCCAGACCAGAAACAATAAAGAGCATGATGCACAACCAGTACGAACGATTGATAAACTTCCCCTGTTCGCGGAGGGCATTGATTTCCAGTATATGGCGCTCTTCGTGGTCTTTGCTGACGCCACTGAGGTCGTCGTGGATTTTGAGGTCTCTGGTGTTTTGGGGGTCTTTGATGGGGGCTTCAATGTCGGCAGAGCGTCGATGCATTTACCTGAAATTGACTGCATTTATATAGAGTGATACGCGCGTAACCCGTCTATAAATACTGTGCGTTTTTACCAAAATGCTTTACTGGTGCTACTTTACATTTGGCTGGTGCTTGTCTTTTTCAGCCATTTGCTCTCAATTTATTATGATGGATCATTTGCGTTTGACGCCCGCGGAAATGGCCGTGAGCTATGGTATTATTTCGTCGCCGTGGTGTGTCAAGCCGTTATTTGGATTCGTGTCGGACACGTTCGGTATTTTTGACTGGGGTCGTCGCCGTCCATACATTGCTTTCACGGGGCTCGCGGCGTCTGTGGTGTATGTCTACATGCGCATCTTTATCCACGACAGAGCACAGTTCGTTGGGGCCTTGACGCTCATATCAGCCTTGATCTGCTTCGCCGACGTGTGCGCCGACAGCGTCATGGTCGAAATGTGCAAGCGAGAAACGGTCAAAGGCAAGCTACAGTCGACCTGCTGGATGACCCGCGCCTTCGGTGGACTCCTTGGCTCGTTGTTTGGTGGTATCGCATACAACAGCCTGGGGGCCGTCGCCACCTTTCACATCTGCGCCTCGGTGACGCTGCTGATGGCCGTGCTCGTCTGGTGGCTGCCTATGTCGGTCGTCCCACCCTCGCACGGCTCGTTTCTACACGACGTGGCCCGCAATATCAGCGAGCAGAAATATCTCGCCATTGTATTTTTGTGCATCAACGTCACACCAGACTGTAGTGCCTTTTACGCCTACTTTTTGCGCCGCGAGCTGTCGTACACGGCGATTGACTTTTCATGGATCACGGTGGCCTCGTCGCTGTCGCTGTTACTCTCAACATTCACCTTCAATCGCCTCCTGCTCGACAAAAACCCGAGCCTGGTGGTCATGGTCGGTATTTTTGGGGCGGCCATTTTTAAGTCGACGCAATTCTTGGTCGTCTCAAAAACATTGCCCTACTTCTGGATGGTGCTGGGCGACAGCGTGGCCGAGTCGTTCTTTCGACAGTTGGTCATGATGCCCCTGATCG
>Ga0209631_10008191_pt1 | contig 10250 bp, 7 predicted proteins | sample COG_08_FD_184752 | JGI IMG/M metagenome (GOLD analysis project Ga0209631, IMG submission 184752) | Pelagic Microbial community sample from North Sea - COGITO 998_met_08 (SPAdes) (version 2) | ecosystem: Environmental > Aquatic > Marine > Neritic zone/Coastal water | place: Helgoland, sampling...
CGTGATATGCGCACGTAAATGGCGGGTAAGCTTTGTCCTCCAAAATTTTATTGTTCGGGTTCGATTCGCCTTCATTGAATCCCCAGACGTACGATTTCGTAGCATCGGTTTCGTACTTAAACGCAGTACCCCACACGTTCTCGACCATATCTTGGCCGTTTGTCCAAATTTCCGAGCCTTTCTTGCACGTTCCAGTACCGGTATTTACACCATTCGCGTTCACGTTCACTCGAGTACTCCACGCATCCGCCCAGTTCCCGGCTTCGGTGCCGAACATCCCTTTACTGTCCGGAAAAAAATCATCCTTACACGCTTCATACATCGCGTCTGCCGTGCTCGCACGAATGGGCATCGCCTCAATCTGCCACGCGTTGTGATTACTCACGTCCGCGTCTTCTTCGTTACAATCCGAATGCTTTCTCCATTTGCCGACGTTTTTATCGCACTCGTAAAAGCAATTCTCGGCGTCGAAGTACGCTTGACAACCGGTGGACATCGCGGTGAAATCATCACCGACGATGTCCACGCACAACCCGTGGTTGTACTCATCACCGTATAAGTCGCTTATCATTTGCGTCGGTACCCTGTTGAGTGTGATGTTGTCGCGTCAGTCTTCTTCGTAAAAAGTATATAATAACGAAAGAGAAGAGGAAAGTCACAAAAGTCTCTCTCTAAAGAGGAGGGTTTTAGTAAAAAAAACAACGCACTTGCGAACGGTATCTAACGAGCAACACGCCTCGTACTGGTACTCTCGGCAGACGTTCACGTCGGACGGCATAAACGTCGGCGTGGACACGTGCTGTTGATAAGAGATAAGAGAGAGTTCATTCAAACGGTGAGTTCACAAAAACAACGCGCGATAAAAAGTCAACGAGACGGCCGCCAACGACGGGGAAATCATCGTCGTCGTCATCATCCGCATCAAAAACAACGAATACCGTCACGCGCGTGTTCTCTAATAAATACTAAGAAGAAGCGCACACCTTGTGATAATAGTTCACGTGACACACGTCGCACTCGGTCTCCAGAGCTTTCGCGCTCTCGAAAAAGACCAAGAACGACGCGAAGAAGAGCATCTGATGAGAACCCTTCATGGTGTGCCTTTTTTTCTGTCTGCGGAAAAAAGAAGCGAAAAGGTTTTGTTCTGAAAGTTGCTTAGGGTGTCCAACCCTAATTAAACATGCGCAATTCTCTCTTCTCTCTTCTCTCGTGCATTCGCCTCATTATGTGCACAGATACACACACAAACGCACCGGGATGAGGATGATGATGATGATGATGATGACGACGATGAAAACGATGAGAGAGAGAGATTACGCTTTTCTTTGATGATGTCCAAAAACAGCAGCAGCAACGACAACAACACACATCAACAAAAACGCATTCAGACGGATGATTCGATTTTTGCCACGCGTGAATCGTTGCGTTTGGTAAGGCAGCAAAGCGAAGGAAGAGAAACGCACGAGGAGGAGACGGTGCAGAGAATGCGAGTGAGAGGAGGAGGCGCGGGAAGGACGATTCAGACGACGACGACGATGAGAGTGAAAGAACACAAGGCGAAAACGAGGACGAATGATTCGTCGAATCGCAGGAAGATGATTCCTCAGAGGGAGGAACAACATTCGCGAGAACAACGGGAAGCGCAAGTTGTTGTTGATGATGATTCGAGACGAAGAAACGAGAGAAACGAGGACGCTTCGCGCGGCGCCTCTTCTTCTCAGAGGACGGACGCGGCGACGTTCGCGGGAAGCGCATTGCAAATCAGGGACGATTATTACGTGGACGCGAAATGGAATACGAACGATACTCGTCGTGCTGTCGGACGAGGAGAAGGAGATATTGCGAGCGACGAGGAAGAGTTTACGTTTCGGTCGGCGTCGGTGGGTGAGAGCGTGAGAAGCGAATTAGAAAACGCGAGAAGAGCGTCGGCGAGTACGATTGCGGAGGCGGCGATGATGATGGCGTCGACGTCGACGTCGTCCAGAGTACAACATCAACATCAGCAACGTGAACATAAAACGGGTGCCGTTGATGTTATTCGAAGGGACGTGGACGACACCATCGACGATACCGTCGCTAATCTTTTAGAAATGATTGAGAACGAGCGTTTAAAATCCTCGGCGTACGAGAAAAACTTGGAAAAAACGGAAAAGGCGTACCTCGAGACGAAAAAAGAATCCGAGGAAATTGCCGAACGCTTAACCGGCGCGGCGAATATCATCTCCGAACTGAAAAGTGCTTTAGTGCACGCCATGCGCGAACATCACGACGACGAGAAGTTTGAAGACGACGTCAACGACGCAGTCACCGAAACGAGATTGCTGCGAAGAGGAGGATCCGGCAGCGATCTCTCAAACTCAGTCGAGGCAGTCGGCGCGAGACGGTGGGAAGCGAAATTACGGAGAACTGTTTCGAGCGCGTTGGAAAGATTTACGAGCGAAGCAAGAGGCGTGCCGAACGGTGATGCTTTGTATAGAGCGGCGAAGGAAGCGTTAGATCCTGTTGTCGCGAGCGCCATTGCAGGAGTCGTGGATGAAGTCGAGATTGCATCCGGGAAGAAGAACAAGAAGAAGAAAGAAGACAAGGATTATTTCAGAACAAATGATGATGTCAACGAATCGTATTCTCTCGATGACGATGATGATGATGACGACGACGACGACGACGATCCTACGAACCGAAGCAGAGAGCACGAACAAGACATAAACGCCCTCGACGGTCGCGCGAAGCTCGTTGCGTGGATGCAAATGGAAAAAGCCAAACGCAAGAGACTCACGAGAAAGTTGTTGAAAACAAAAGATGAACTTGCGAAATCGGAGGCGTCGCGAATGGCAGCAACGAGACGATGGTTGGAAGCCGCGTCACAGTTAGAGTCGGAAAGAGGGTCGCAGTTTACGCAATCCGTAGCCGGCGACGGTATGGGGAGCAGTAGCGATGAAGAAGGGTTTTTCGACGACGAAGACGAGAGCGAAGACGATCAAGGTTTCACGCCGAGAAGTGTAGAATCGAGAAGGACAGATCCCGGACAGCGCCGCGCGCGTGCTCGAAAGACGCAATCGTTAGACGGAAGTGGCGATGCCGCGTTGTTCTTCACTCAAACGCCTACGTCGCCTTCCTCGAACAAAGGCGTTCGTCGACGCAAATCGAAAAGCGCGTCCGCGTCGCTCGTGGATCCGAGTTCGCCGAGTAAAAATTACGGCACCTTCTCGCCTTTCTCTCCCGGTGGTGGCAGTGTTCCGAAGTCGGCGCTCAGCAAACGCAGTAGCAATAGCAATAGAAAAAGCCAAAATAGAAAAAGTCGGTTAGGTTTCGAGGACCGAATAGACGAGGAGGACGAGCGAGACGAAGAGGAAGACGAAAATCGAAGCGCCGGCGTTCGCTCGTTAGACGTCTCCGCGGAGATTCAGAAAACAATTCAAACCGTCACCGGAAACCCGACCTTCCGTGACGTTGTTCGCATGATCGCGGCAACCGTAGAGCAGTTCGCCGCCAGTCCCACGTTCGAACTCGTTTGGCCGATTTGTTTCATCACCTTTCTGGTCTTTTGGCGCTCGAGCGTCATCGCGTTTCACGCCAACACCGCCATCGAACAACAACAGCAGCAGCGGCAACAACAACAACGGCAACAACAGCAACAACGCATTCTCCACCCTCGCGTTACGCGAGCACGGACACCTCCTCCGCCTCTTCTCCTTGAAGAGACGCGCCAACGAGAAGAAGGACACCGGCGACCGACGGCTCACGTTTTATCCGACGAGAACGCGGCGGAGAAGAAAGAGGACGCACCAGAAGAACCCCCACTCGAAAAAGCGCCGCTACCGACGTCGCGCGATGTGTCGCCACCACCTTTTCCTCCTCCTCCTCCTCCTCGGACGCAGGAAAACGCAAAGAAAGAGTTGTAAAAGTACAAAAAATCTCCACATTTTCTTCATTCAGCAGCGCTTTGACTGTTCTCTCTCGTATAAAAATCGTAAACACATCGCAACTTTACTCTTCCGCTGAGATGACGACGAGGATTCGGACGACGACGACCAGAACGAGGAATAGGAAAAGGAAAGCTTCCTTTACGTCTCTTTCTCTGTTCAACGCCTTCTTTTTCTTCTTTGTCTTCTTCTTTTGTTTCTTCTTTCCGAAGTCTTCTTGGAAAGCGGAAGCAGTTCCCGACGGGGAAGGAGAGAACGATCCGGAGAACGAGAAGAACACCATCAAACGCATGACCTCGTCGAAGAAGAACAACAAAACGTCGAACGAAAACGAAGAGAATGATGTCACGGTTGTCGTGGATGGAAGAACTTCTTCTTCTTCGTTGACATTCGATGCGGTCCTCGCCTCGATAAAACGGTTCAGTCTGGAGTCCGATTTCGAGCTCGACTTAATTCGCCAGAGACGCTTCTTACACGAAACGCCAGAGTTGATGTGGAACGAACGAGAAACGGCTTCGTTTATCAAGAAAGAGTTAGAAAAACTAGGAATTGTGTACGAAGACGCGGCGGAACCGGGAATATTGGCGAGGATTCCGTTGGATGGTGACGACGACGACGACGGCGAAGGCGAAGGAGGAAGCGGGAGCGGCGAGAGTACTACTACTAAGAAGAATAAGATCGCGGTGTTGTTGCGCGCGGATATGGACGCGTTGCCGGTGACGGAGGAGACAAATTTGGAGTTTAAATCGAAGAATGAGGGGAAGATGCACGCGTGCGGGCACGATGGGCACGTGGCGATGCTGTTAGGCGCGGCAAAATTGATTAAGAAAGTTCTCGAGAGCGGCGAAGAGATTCTACCGGACGAGGCGAGGCGAGGGAAGGTTGTGTATTTGTTGTTTCAACCGGCGGAGGAAGGCGGCGCGGGCGCGAAGAAAATGTTAGAGTCGAAGACCATGCGAGATATGAAGATACGACCGAGTACCGCGTTCGCTTTGCATAACTGGCCGTACGCGGAAACGCCGAGTGGTTCGTTTGGAACGAGAGGAGGAACGATAATGGCAGGCGCGGGGACGTTTGAGATTACGGTGACCGGGAGAGGCGGACACGCCGCCGTGCCGCATAAAAATGTCGACGCGGTTGTTTGCGGGGCGAAAATTGTGACGGATGTGCAAACTATTGTCAGTCGGAAAACGAGCGCGCTAGATTCGGTGGTGGTTACCATATCGACGTTTCACGCCGGGACGGTGAGCAACGTCATGCCTGACGAGGCCAAATTGACCGGTACGTTGAGATCGTTGCAGCCGGAGACATTTCGATGGGCTATGGATGAACTGTCGAGAGTAGCTAACGCAGTTGGATTGGCGAACGGGTGCGAAGTGGAGGTGAGTTTCGCAAGTAGAGAAGTGTACCCACCGACGGTGAACGATGCGAAAGCGGCGGAGTTTGCGAAACGAGTGGCGAGAGAAATATTCGGGAAGGAGGAAGGTAAAGTTTTGGACGTGGCTCCAGTGATGCCGGCGGAGGACTTTTCGTTTTTCGCGAACGAGTATCCAAGCGTGATGAATTGGATTGGTAGTTATAATCTAGATATAGGAGCGGTGCATCCGTTACACTCGGCGAAGTTCATTTTGGACGAGTCGATTTTGAAAAACGGCGCCGCCGCGCACGCCGGGTACGCGCTCGGGTTTTTGGCTCTAAATTCGACAAAGTTTTAACTAATTAGTTGCTGCTTCTACATTTACTACTACATTTACTGCTATAATTACGGTTGCTTGTTGAACTCGAGCCGGAAGAGTAACGCGTCTACTTTATCGTGCAAAGCGACATCCGAGACCCCTAAAATCTCGCTTCGCAATGCCGAGCAGAGAAGTGCGGTGCACTCTTGCGCGCGAGACAAGACGTGTTCGGTCTTCGTAACCAGATGTTCGTTCGCATACAATTTTTGTTCATCGCTCGTTTCTTCCTCAATTTCTTTATCGTTAATATCTCTGTATTCTCGACTGAGAAGTTCCAACGTAAAGGCTAAATTTGAAATCTCCGCCACTGCTTTCTCGACGTCGCTCGCGTCTTTCTTCTTTTTCCTAACCATACTCCCATCTTTCACGAAAAGTTCGCGCGATACGCTCACAATGAATTCTCTGTGTGCCTTGGTCGCTTTCTCGAAGTCAACGGCAGTGCCGTCTCCTGCACTCGACGTCATGGATTGCGCGAACGACGACCATCGGTGAGCGATGACGTCCTCGCTCGCGTACTGTTCCCAGTTTCGTAATGCAAAATCAATCGCCGTTCGCGAGCGAAGAATAACGCCGTTTGCGTCGGTTTCAAAACCAGTACCGGTATTGTTGCTCATTTGTAAAGCCGTCACACTCGATCGATTGTGTCGGCTGATATTCTGCCAAACTCGCGACAACGCGGATCTCGCTCGACGCAATCGAAACAAAGACTTGAAAATCGTACCGTATTTCTCGAGCGCAAAGTCCGTTACGAGTAAACCTACGGGCCATGTCCTCTCGTAGGACATGTAGACATCGTCAAATCCATCGCACGAACTCACAGCATTTGTTTCCGAAAAATATTTTTTGTCGCCTCGTTTAAGTGAAAATCGTTCGCTCGCGCCGTCGTACTTGTTATCGGCGACGGCATCTTCCCACGCCGATTCAATGCGTTTCTTCGCTGATTTCATACCACTCCTTTCGCTCCCGGATACGATAAAGATTGAATCTTCGTCGTCCAAAAGCGAGGAAAAGATGTCACCTCTTTGTAACAGAAAGAAGTTTCGCAAAGACGCGAACGTTTCCGTTACGAACGACGACGAGGCGGATTTGTCGTTCACGTCGTAGGTTTCTGAATCGATGACTTCGCCGAGTTTCTTGGAAACTCTTCGTTTCGCTTTGTTCACGACAACAGCGAGAGAGGTAAAATCGTCGAAATCGTCCTCGCCGTCGTTTATTGCGGCTTCATTCTTCTCTGTGTTTTTGGATTCATCATCACGAATACCTAACACGAGCGATTCAATCTCCTTCCCGGTTTCTCTCGCGTGTTCCTCTAGGAAAGCATCGATGTCTGCTTTTTTCGCGTTCGTCTCCTTAATGCTCCCAAACTTCTTACGTCTTCGCAATTCGAGCGCTCTTCGATGTAACCGTAACGCTCTCACGCACCTCCCTACGAAATGTACCGCCTCGGCGTCGCTCGCGGACATGCGTTTCGGTGTTTGCTCGATTTTGACCGCGAAAGCGTCGCGCCAAGCCGAAGCGCCGCCATCGGTTGGTAATATTTTCGCATTCTCCAAGTAATCGTCGTCTTGAAAGTACCTGATTTGATATTCTTCGTCTGCGTTCCTCATCATCGAGTCTTCTTTTTCATCATCATCATCATATTTTTCTTCTTCTTCGTTCATTTCGAGCCTCTCCAGCCTTTGCGTCATCACGTCTTCCTCTCTCACGGCGCCGATAAAAAACGACCCTTTATTGTTTACTTCCCGTCGTCGTCGTCCACCAAAATCCCTCCGAATCTGCTGCTCCTCTGCCACTGTCCCAAACGCCAGCCACACGAAACAGTGCCCATAAAACGCTCGCATCGCAAACCTCCTCAAAATTCTCAACGCTCGCTTCGTCTCGAAACTCCCGCACTGGCGATACCGAAACGCGAGTTCGTCCAAAAGTTTCGCGCCGTAAAATCCATCCTCTTCTTCTCCCTCGATTATCTTCTTCAACGCATCCATCGTACCTATAACAGAAACTGTAAACTCGCCTAAAAATTCCTCGATCGCGTTCGCGTTCGGTTCGATTTGGCCTTTCAGTATTTTCTGCTCCAACAGGAGCAACCGCTCCTCGTACGGTTGTAACACCGCTTGGTCTATGCCGGAGAGTAATCCGCGCCGGTACGCGCACAAATGATGCTCCGACTGAATACTCACACCGTTAGTATCATCATCACTACTTCTCATCCTTCTTTTCGCATCCTCTCGTTCTGCGAACTCTTTCAAAACCTTCACCGCAAACGCGAGTGGTAAGAGTCGTTTTTCCACCAAATCTCTCTCAAATGGCAGAACGATGTCCATTTCCATCGCTCTCGAGCTGATGATAAACCGGTCCGGCGTTGTGGGTGATGTGTAGGACTCGTGGACGATGATATCGCCCGGAATTCCCGAAAGAGCGAGTAGTAAGTCTGATATCATTGATGTTTACTTGGCTTTGAAATGGAGAGATTTCTGTTGACTTTCCCCAGTTTAAATGTTTGATTTCCCCTAAAACAAACTCTCTCTTACTCTCTCTCTCTCTCTCGAGCGTACCACTCTGAAGACAAGAAGCACACGAAGAAGCACACCGTGTGTGATGCGACAGACGACGTTATTTTTCGCCGGCGGAGGCGATGGTAAGAAGACAAAACAGAACAAGAATAAATACGAGAAATGTCCAGTTTGTGGGACGATGCACCACGTGGTGCGCTTGCAAGAACACGTGAACGAGTGTTTAGACGAACGCGCAAAGCGAGAAGAAAAGGAAGAAAAAGAAGAACGAGAACACTCCGTAATAACAGATGCAGAGAAGACTGAGACTTTGGCGAGCAAAAACTACCGGAAAAGGAAGGCTTTTGAGGAGAAGGAGGAAATGCCTTCAATACCTATTCCTACTATTCCTACTGCTAAGAATAACGACGCGTTCTTGAAAATCAAGCGAGGCTCGATTGAAATGTCCAAAATCTCGTCGCCGTCGCACATATCTGGGCACAAAGTGATTGAGAATTTTATAACCGAGGAAGAAGAGACAGAGTTATTGCGAGCGGTGTACGACATGTCGGAGCAGACGTGGAACGATCGAAACGCGAGCGGGAACGGACGGCACAACGGGAAGTCTTGGGGGGTGAACGCGGACAGGGCGCGGAGGAAAGTGTTCAAAGCGAAGAGGGAAATGCCGGAGGCGTTTCAGAGGATTGTTTTGGAAAAGTTACGCGCGAATGAGTACGGGTACAAAGGTTTGCGAGAATTCGGGTTCGCGTGCAACGAGTGCAACGCGATTGAATATGTGCGAGAGAAAGGACACGAGTTGAGACCGCACGTGGACGACCGGATTTTATCGAGCGATATTATCATCAATTTAAGCATGGTAGGAACGTGCATAATGCGATACAGAATGAATAAGAATCAAGGGATTGAGATTGCAAAGAAGTTACCGAGGTTTTCGTTACAGATCCAAGGCGGACGATGTAGATTCGAATGGGAACACGGCATTCGGAACGAGGATTTAATCGACGGGAAGCGAGTTTCGTTGACGTTCAGGTGTAGCGGGAGAGGAAATGGGAAGGACGGCATGTATAAAGACGTGGTGTTTGAAGATCCACCGAGAGGATACGTGAACGATTTAGAAGGCAGAGATAGAAGATAGGTAGTTTTGTATTTTTAGTTTTTAGTTTGGTACAGCTTTGCGTGTGCATTTCACGCGTGCGCGATGGCGTTTCGAAACAATTCCAATCGCCTCTCGCGTCCGTGATGACAAAACGATAACACCGATCCCGGGCGTAACGTTCGTATGGCTTTTCCTGAACACTTCACCGGCTTTGCGTTTTCTTCCGCATCATAGAGAAAAAAGATGCCCTCGACCGCTTGGACTCGCAAATCGCAACACGTCTTGGCTAATTTCGTCACTTCTTTCGTCTTCGCGTCTTCCAGCGTAAACTTCAAAACGACCTCTTTGCTCTCTTTAAACGGTATGAAAATCCCGTCGTTTTTCTCGATGATTTCATTCACACTTATCGCATCTTCTGGTTCGTACTGTTCGGAGGAGGGCGAACATGCGGATTTCACCACCCTCGCCGGCTCGCCGAGCGTCCAATCGACGTACGCTTTGGTGGTGGTGGTGAGATGCGCTTTTTGTCGTCGTCGACTATGAGTACTACGCAGCGCGTTACCATAAAATGTGCTTGCGTTCGATACAACCTGCATGTTTTCAACGAAAACTGTGTTTCCTGTGCGCGTCTGTGTGTGTGTTTTTGTGTGTGTGTAAAAAATACTGCGTGAGCGAGCGGATCAAAGAAAAAAAGTATCGCGGATGTGTGCGTTCTTAGGCTCAGAGCACTTGCTATGATCAAATACGCCTGGAAGCTTCAGAGGTTACTTAATATTTTGTGGTCATCATCGCCTTTGAATCCGCGCAGAAACAACGAACGTTTCGCACGAGAGAATGCGAAACGAAGGTAAAAAAAACGAGCGACGTTAGACTCCTCCCTCTTTCGGCATACTTCTTCTTCCACGACAGATAGGCTCAGAACATGTTCTTCATCACAAACTCCCGTCAAAACAAACAAAAAGAAAGAAAGACGGGTTTCAGT
>Ga0209631_10008192_pt1 | contig 10250 bp, 12 predicted proteins | sample COG_08_FD_184752 | JGI IMG/M metagenome (GOLD analysis project Ga0209631, IMG submission 184752) | Pelagic Microbial community sample from North Sea - COGITO 998_met_08 (SPAdes) (version 2) | ecosystem: Environmental > Aquatic > Marine > Neritic zone/Coastal water | place: Helgoland, sampling...
AGTGCCGTTGCTCGAGAGCGACGGTAGAACGGAAACGATGGATTTTATGACAGCCTACTTGCACCGAAACGACGCCGTGGTCAACGTGAAGCTCCGCGGCGTGCCGTTCTTGTCCAGAACCATTGTACGCGACGAGATGGAAGTCCTTGAGTTGCTACTTCGCGACCAAAGATTGGACGTGAACCTCCGGGACGACGGACAGGGCGGCATCACCGCGCTGATGGAAGCCTGCGTAGTTGACAACGCGGGCGCCGTGCGCTTGCTTTTGCGCCGCGAAGATTTGGACGTGAACGCGCAGGACGACGAGGGGCGGACGGCGCTGTACGAGGCGGCGTGGCAGGGCAGCATCGACGTGGTGCGGATGCTTCTCGCGGGCGGCCGGGCGAACGCGCGCCTGCTCGCGGGAGAGCACGGCTGGACGGCGGTGGACGCTGCGCTGACGAGCTTCGTAGGCGCAAAAGATATGGAGGAGGAAAAGATGAAATCGTACATCGCGATTGTGCGTTTGCTTGTAAAGGAGTACGGGGTCGGCTTCCAGAGGGACAAAATGGCGCGTTTTTTGGCTTTTGCGGATTGATGTATAACGGTTCGAATGAAACACGAGGAGTATAAATGACGCGCGCTTGCTATTTGTCAATGAAGGGTAATGGCCGGTTTGACAGGACGTACAACACCGTTGACTGAGACTGGGTCTGTTGTTGCGGTGCGCGTTGATATTAGCAAAGATGGACACATGAGGACGTGGGCGACCGTAGAGGGTGTGAGTGGTTCACAACCCCACTTCGGCAGGGCGGGAGAATCGACCATCGGTGCACTTTTTCGAACTTTGAAATATCAAATGGGACAGGAGTCGTTCCAACGCAAGTATTGCGGGCGCGACACCCTAGACGCAAGGGATGAAATTTCGAGACTTGCAAAAATAGCTCTGGAGCCTAACCGTAGTACCCGACGCCGTATTCTTTTACCTCGTATAATGCCGCTCATACGGAAAAAATTCGAATTTCTGAGACGGTTGGAAATGATTATGGAAAAAGAGTATCCTGGCGAAACAGACAATATTTATATCAGAAATGATTATATCAGAAATGATCTCATCGACCACCGAGTGTTGAGCCGGTTGGCGAAACAAAAACAGAATAATCAGAACCAGGCGAATTTGAGGTCTGCGAATTTTCCCGCCTTGGGCGCAGCAGCCCCGCAAACGCCGGTTACGGCGCCGTCGTTTTCTTCGAATCGTACGACTTCAGGGCAGGTGAAACAAAATACCATCAGCGTGGCCACTCAAATCGAAATGGCGCGTGTTGGGCGACCGCACATTCATGTGTTTTTGAAGGATACCGCCGCATCCATCGCAATACACCCACAAAATATTTTAAAATATTTGGGGATGGTTCGCACAACGCGATTTGCACCAAGAGACCCCAAAAACGACGAAACATTCAAAGTGTTGCACACCAGAAAAAAAATGACAACCCCAAGGACACTGGAGCGGGTTCTGGGTGCTGTAGTGACGCCGCGTATGGATCCCATGGATCCCATGGATGAGGATGATGAAGAAGAAGATGAAGATATGGCGGAGTCCGCAGCAGCGTCCAGAGCAGCGTCCGCAGCAGGTAAAACCGGGTTGGTAGATATGTTTGAAAATTTAATATTTTGATTTTATTATCTGTATTTATATTTACTTTTCCCTCGGCAGCAACTACAATTTTGGCTTAGCTTTCTAGAAACGTAGTACGGTCGAGTATCCTTCCGCTGGCGTAGATGGCGGATCGTCCGACACCTGCATCTGCTCTAGCGCCTCCTCTGCCTCGTGCACCCCCCCCTCCGGCGCCGCGGGGTGTTGGAAAGGCTCCCACATCGCATCGAGCGCACCATGTTGCAACTTATACAAATATGTATAGATTTTGCCCCAATAAGCTTCAGGAACACAGATCCGTACAGTACTAATTGTTGCAGACTGCGAATGTGTAACTTTTAAATCAAACGACCCAGGCGCCTCTCCTACAATCTCACTTCCAACAATGGTGTGAGTACCAGAAGCAGAAAACTGTGGCATAACAAAATTAGGAGGAGGCGGGATGTAGAATTTTATGTTTTCTATAGCACCATGCATTTCTTCTATAATTAAATATAAATCCGTGCTGCCATATGTGTATTTCAACATCACATGTGTTCCCGGCTCATCCATTGGTAAAGTTGTTACATAATTAAAAAGAACCACCATTTTATGTCTAATGTTTGCTTCGAGTCGGTACTTTACACTACTTCAGCCCAACCAACACGGGAGGATCTCAAAGTCCACACAACAACTTGTTTATACTTCTTTTTTTCCAAATTGTATAAATCCCAAAAGCTAATAGACAATTCATGACGGATATATATTGAATGAGATTTGGGTTTTTACGCTTATTTTAATTTTATAATTTTAGTGCTCATATTGGATCCATGCCGTGGCGACGACGTGTTATGTCATTCATTCATCACTGCACACCCAAGGCTTCTAAGTTGACCCCGGGTATCGAACGGCTCTGCCAGCGGGTGAGCCAGTAGACAGCAAGTTGTAAAGCGATACAGGCGTCATCGTTGTTCCCACCGAGCTTTCCTGTATACTGACGTTTGGCCATGGTGCCGGGCTTTGATGGAATGTCCAGTCGGCGGTAACTGCAGACCTGCTCTCTGACGACGCGCTGCACCCGAAGACTTTCCTTTGTGCCCTTGCGACTAATAACGCCCGTCTTGGACAGACCGATGCAGTTTTGCTCCAGGTAGAATCTCAAAGTGTCACAATAGAGCTCTTTGCGCGCAAGGGTCGTATAGACGCCGGTGCGGTTTTTCTCGCGAATCACGTACATGTTGGACACGTTCTCGCGTGTCAGACACGCGGCGGCGTGTGCCGATTCCATCCCCAAGTTACTTTCAAAGGCGCATACGATCAGATTTTGTGGGTAGTCTCTACGCAGCGCGCGGATGTGTCCCAACAAACACGCCTCTACGTCCTGAACGGTGGTGACTGACTGCTCTTCCCAACCGACAATCGTTATCGTATTTCTGTGCATAGTGCAGCTGACCAAGCTCATTGCACTCCCTCCGCCCCCAGATGGGTCAAACCCTAAAACAATCTGTGTGTCGTAGTACGGTTCAATATTGCGCTGCACCATGGCCTTGACCAGGCGCGTCGGGAAGCACGCCGTGCTGTCGTCGTAGTTCAGACCCTGGCTCTCTCTCTCGAAGAGACCCGCCTGTGCGTTCTTGTAAATCTCGCGGACCATCTCGTACTTTGAACTGAAAGAGTGTGTGTGCGGAACAAGGGGGTGAGAAAACCAAAAAAAAACGTGGCGGGTGGCAAAGAACGTGTGTACCGTGTGTGTACTTACCGAGACTTCCACGGCGGTCGCATCGCCTCCATGTGGGAACAAGATGTGGCTAATCCTGCAGCGATGCACGCCTCGCAGGCAAGCCCGACCTTCAGCGTCTTAAACATCGGTTTTCCGTGCAGCTTCGCATCCATCATGGACGAGTAAAAATTTACCGTGTCCTGTTTTTAGGGTAAAGTATTGAAAATGTAAGTTAAACGGTGAATGGTGTAATACAAATAATAGTAGTTAAACGTACCGCGCCGTCCGTGGCCGGGGTCGAAATCGCTAAGAGAGAGGTTTGCTCCATTTCTAATAACGCTGATTTTTTTCAACGGATATATATTTTATAGGGTTATAGACAACGGCGTGGGGGTGAGTGGTGATGCAAGCGAACAACACGACAGCGCACAAAAAATACTTACGTAGGACCACCTCGTAGAATAATTGGGCTGTTTTTAGGGTAAAGTATTGAAAATGTAAGTTAAACGGTGAATGGTGTAATACAAATAATAGTAGTTAAACTTACCGGGCATGAATGCAGCTTCTTCCAAAAACAAAATATCTCCGCCACTGCCGCGCAACGTCTTTGATGCCGCCGGGTATGAATTTATAATAGATTTGCGACCGCCCCACCCCGCTCGGCTGATGACCAGAACTTCGGCGTTGGACTTGCGGATCTCTTCTTTTGGTACACAGCGCGACACGAAGCCTTTTATTAATTCGAGCATCTATGTGAACATGTTTGGTGGTGAGTAAGTGGTAAGAACAAAAGAACGAAAGGGGTGCACAGGGGTACAAAAAAATAAAATTGACCCTTACCTTTGAGCTCGCACGCTTGCCCGTTGAAAATATACTTTGTTCCGACCCGGGTATAATGCTACAGTACGCGGCAATAAAGAGCTGTGAAAAAAAAAAAAATACGTTAGTGCAAGGGTGTGAACAACTGTGAAGGGGCGTTGACGAATAACCTACCCCTACCGCCCACGTTTTCCCAAAGCGTCGTGCTGTATGTATGTGGGGAGAAGGAGACGTCAGTGTATAATAATCGTGTTTAGCGCAACCAAATTTATCCGTTGAAAAAAAACTTACGAGTCTGGCAGAGCACAACCGACTTCGTGTCTGCCCAATGGTTATTTTTTTTTATGCGGGACCAGTCCACGTCTTCGTCCTCTGCAAAGATATGTTTTGCGCACGCTGCAAGGAAGTGCCTGTGTGGAGTTTTTTGAGTTTTTGGTGTTAGAGATTGTGCTTGTGAAAACAAAACAACGCGTGTGCTGTAAACATACTCATGAAACGTTATTTGCATCTTGCTGCGATTCACGCCCATACCATGGTCCAGGAGGGCTCTGAGGGCTTCGAGCCGCTCCTCGCCGACGGACGCTCTTTTCCGACGTTTGACGTCGCTGTACTGGTCGGAGGCCGACGTGGGCATGAGGTTGTCAAGATAGTCAAGAGCTTTGTTTTCGAAACTTCCAAACGTCGTGGCCAGGCGTTCTTTCAGATCCAACAGAAAGGGAGACAGCACGACTCGGTTCGCGGTCTCAGTCTGACTTGCGATCTCGTGCGCGCAGCACGCTGGTGCGCTGCTTTTGCTGCACCCCCCGCAGCACTGTTGGGACAACATGATGCACAACGTTGCCGACTGCACCCCAGTGGTCCTCGGAAAAATTCAGGCTCTGCGCGTTCGGTGTGCTGCACTCGGGTGCTTTATAGGCTAAACAGTGTGCGTGAAACGCACACCCAAGATTGTTGGGAGTGCAGCCTTTCAGGGAATACGTCTCGGTGAGGAATCCAACGTTCTGAACAAAGCGGAGGGTGTGGGCGGAGCACCACCAAGTGTTCGGATCGGGTTCGACCGCCGAGGGTTCTTTGTGGAAGCTGCGGACGGGAGAGACCAGCGCCCCCCAAGAGTCGTAGGGAAGTCCGACCTTCGAAAGTGCCCACGCGGTCTGCGCTCTCACCGTCGCGCTGTTGGCACCGGGGAGCCGGTACACGGTCCAATGATCGTCGTACGGCCGGTAGAGAGGGTCGGGGCAGTGAGGAGACAAAATGCGCACGCCGAGCGGCTGCCCGTAAAAGGCGTGGAAAGCCAAACACACCTTTTCAGCGTTGGGCGCGGACAGGGGGTACGCGTCCAGTAAATCGTTGAGGGTGGCGCTCGTGCGGCGCGCGAGCTCGCCGTCTTTGCCTCGGAGACGCGCCGTGAGCTCCCGCAGATGGCCAAGGTCGGTGTCGCAGCCGCATTCCACGTGACAGTACCCACTCGCGTTTCCCGTGGCAAGACATGCGAGTTTATTAAAGGCATTGTTGAACAGACCAGAGGCTCCGGTAAAGGCGACGAACATGGTACAGGTACACAAAGCGAAAGAGAGAGAATGTTTTATTTATAGGTTTTATGAATGTTGCGTGCGACGTTGCGTGCGGTCCGGCGGCGCGCTTTAACGAGACGACTCCGCGACCGTCATGTACTTGTTGCCGTTACCGTCCGGCTGCAGCTCGACCTTGACGTTGACCTGGCGCACGAACCCGTCCCCGGACATGCCTGTAGTGTTGAGTGTTGAATTTTTGATGTTAGTGTTTGGTTGTGGGTATAAAAACGCGTGTAGGGTAAAGTATTCTAGAAAATCCTCGTACGGTTAAGTACTTACCAGTCCTGTGGGCTGCGACGCCTTCGTAAACATCTGCCCCCCAGTGGCCCCTGCCGCGCTGCGACACGTAGCCGTTGCGAATGGTGTGTCCCTTGAAACAGACAGTGTTCAAAGTCTGGTGGCTTTTCAAGTACAGATTGCTCTCCACGACCCGCTGCGGCCGAAGGGAACTAAGCCCGAGCCGGCGCTCGAGCTTCGACACCCCATGAAACATATCGATGTCATCGATGGAATACTGCTCGGCGTCCGGGAAATTTCCAAGGATGTCCACGCAGTCGCTCATGTCCTCCGGATCCTTATACGTATCACCGAGTGTTGCTCTGGAGCCGATGCCCCACACCAAGATGGACTTGTGGCACTTCTTCGTGCCGATTTCCTGGCTGTGCCAAGAGCCTGTGAAGTCAGCGGGGTCGTCAAAGAGGTCCGCCGATTCTCCGGTCACGTAATCCTGTCGAAGTTGTGAAAGGGGGAGTTGTAAAAATGTGAGCTGCGGAGCATCCAAACACAATAACGTAACGGATATATCTTACGTTGGCAAAGACATCCTCAACCACCGAGACCATTTTGCTATTCTTGACGACTGTATAAATAGGAGAAACATAAAGTGGTGGGTGAGACACGAGCAGCATAAACGGCGTACAATTCGACAACTTAAGTACTTACCCGCACGACTGTAAAAAGTGTAGTGCCCGACCCTGTGGAATATGAATATGAAAGGTGTACAGCGTGAGAAAAAGAGAGATTCTAACCCTCACCAAAAAGAACCAAAAGGACTTACATTATTTTTCTGATCGCGTCGTTCTATAGAGAGAAAGGGGAAGAGTGTTAGTGGGATCCAGCAAAACGCAAAACACAACGAACAATGATCGTACCTGAAGCTGCATGTCGTCTGTAATAGGAGAAACGGAAAGGGGGGGGGTGTTTGCGTGTCAGAAAAGGGTGTGTACAACACATATTTTCACAAAAACAAGTGTGTACGTACGATGTCCATGCATGGTATTGCCGAGTTCGCTGCCACCGCGGCAGAGAATGCAACTGTAACGGGTGTATGTTGGGTTGTAAAGAATAGGTTAGTGAAAATGCAAAACAAATCTGTGCAACCAAAAAATGAGCGTCTTACCTGGCCATTCGCCACGTCTGGAAAGGGCGCAGCAACATCAGCGTCGGGAACGCATTGATGAGTTCGGCATTGGGTGTGCTATCACCACCATCTCCTGCCACTGGGGCAGCAACGGTGGCGGTGAACGTTGTCAACTCCGTTGCGGTCTTTTCGTTCATAAGAAAAGGTTTCAGCAGGTCCAAGGTTGTATTGACCAGTGGCAATCCAAGGATTTTCTTGTATAGTTCGGCAAGGTCCAGACTTTTGCTGACGGGGGACGGATCTGCACCTTCGTAAGCCGCGAGGTTGCACTTGAGAGCGTCAACATAATCAATTGCCACAAAACGATCGCGTCCGGCGTCAAAGATGTGAATCTTTTCGGTAGGGCGAATATGAAACCACTCGCCAATCTATAAGTAGGGGTGTAATATATTGTGTGTGAATACAAGTGAATACAAGTGAATACGGGTTGTAAAATGTACATTTTATTGGTGCAACAAAGTACTTACCATCCTATCGCGCTCAAGGAGTGACAAAGGCCGTCCGTTAAACTGTAAAATGAAGGTGCGCGGTAAAGGGCGTGAGATGATGCAAACAAGAGGGTGGCAAACACATCGTCAAACTGCACTTACATCCACATCGAGCGGGTACGCGGTCTGGACCGGCAAACCCCTAAAACTGGACTGGATCTTCCCCGCCAGAGCTTCGTGTGCCCCAGGTCCCCTCTGTGAAAACACCGTGTTAGATTCGGGAACCATTTGGAGATAGACCATCATGCTGTGAAAAAATCAAAAACAATTTTTTAGGGAGTAGGTGTGTGAGCAAAACAAAAATGCATTTTTTTACCAATAAATTCCCTGTACTTACCGGTCTGGCCAGATCCATTGTGAAGGCGTGATCCCCTCCCTCCTGAATTCCCTCTTGAGATCCGCGTCTGAATTTTTTGTAACGGATATATTTGGGTGGTACTTTAGGTTAGTATATTTGTTACAGACATCAAGCAAGTTAAGTTAAACGGTGAATGGTGTAATACAAATAGTAGTAGTTAAACTTACCGAGCAGGTAGAGCCCCTTGGGGCTTTTCGATACGATACTCCAGCGGCCTGTAGCAGTAAGAGCGAAAAAGTGAGTGAGCGATCAGTACAAATAGATAGGAATTGACACACAATGAGCAATTGGGTACGTACGGCGTTCCTGGACAGCGATGTCGTCTTGGCGGCGGCCGGGCATGCCAAATTTGAGGTGCCTAACGGATAAAAATGTGGTATGGTAAAGTACTGGTGAGTGCAAGTAAAACGAATGCAAAAAACTGTTGTACAACAAAGTACGTACCAGTCCTTGTAGTAGTTGTCCGATTGGAGCAAGGAGTGCTGTATAGGTTAAAGTGGGAAAATGGTGCCGTTAGAGAAGTGCGAAGTGAAAGCGACGTAAAACGGGTAAAAAGGACACTCACCAGTACATCACTGTAGCAGGTAGTCTGGACGGCGTCCGCGATCTGCTTGATGTCTGTGTAACGGATACATTTGGTTGGTACTTTAGGTTAGTAAAATTCAAAGCAACAGCACAAACGATAGAACTAAGTACTTACTGAGTGCGAAAGTCTCACGGCCTTGGTCGGCTGTCAATGAATTGAGAGGGGTATAAAAGTGAGCAAATAGAGTGGTAAAATAACAAAAATATGGGACGACCTGTCTTACTGTTGTAGAACCCGTGCTCGATCATGAACTGTTGAAGTGGAGAGAAAGAATGGTGTGAGAACGGGGCACAATTAAATAATCATAATAAAATGTGCTTTAAACTTACGGCCAAACCGCGGCGAATAAGACTTGACGAACGGCTTTCGCGACTCGAAGTTACGAGGCGAGCTGAAAAAGGGTAAAATTTTGGTATGGTAAAGTACTGGTGTGAGAGTCAAACTAAAATTAATTTTAAACGAGTCGGTTTGGGTATGTAAACTTACGAACACCCTGATGGGGTCTTAGGGTTGGGGTTAAAAAGGGTGTGGTGTGAGATGACTGGATGGAAAAAACAAAAGCAAATGTACTACATTAACATACTCGATGTCCATGATCGTCCTGTCGAATTCTGTAACGGGTAGAGCAATTGTTAAAATTGGGTCAGTATGACGAATTCGTCGAACGTAAAATCGCACACAAAACAAAACTTACTCCAGACATTCCATGCAAAATGCAAAGATTCTGTGTATTTCCAAGGCAGAATTCTGAAAAAAATTGGTAGAGTTAAGCATGTTAGATATATAGTATATTCATTGGTACAATTTTGGAATGAATGAATCTTACTGCGTGCACCAGAAGTCCGCGTTGTCGCGTATTGCCCAATCCAAGACGCCGGTTATCCACTCTGTCTCGTCGGCGTATCGATCACTACCATCCCAAGTTTCCTTGGAGAATTGCTCGCCCGCCTGTGTGTGTAAAGTTTTGAGTTTTTGGTGTTAGAGATTGTGGTTGTTTGGAGGGGTGTTTTCATTACACACACAGGCGGGCGAGCAATGTAAAACGTACACGCTGCCGACCGTTAAAAGAGGGGATACTGCCCAGCATGCCCTCCAACCCCTGGTCGGACGCGGTGCGCACAGACTGGTTATTTTCACCGATGTTAGCAGCGCGGGAGACGTCTTGTGAAATGTTATCACCCCCGAGGGTGCGCGAAAAATTGCTACCTGCACGCGGCATAGCTTCAAGTTGATGTTGGGAGTGTTAAAAGCTGATAAAATTAGGTTGGCGTTGAGTTCATGAGGAGCTGTGGAGACCCTTTATAGTGCTCCTTTTTTCACGCCGCGCGGGGTAAATACCCATGAGCCACGTTTGCCCCTCTCGCTGTCGTGTTGTAGAGTAAAGTATTGAAATGAAAAAAATGAACTGTGTATTTTACTGTACGGCCATAGTATTGTGTAGGTACGCGAGCAGTTGCTGGGACTCCCCCGTTGACACTGGGAGCGCGTCCATGCCCCCCCCCTTCGTTTTAATGAGACAGACCCCTTGATGGTTTTGTGGCGTGTCGGCGAGATGTTCGAGGAAATCGGTCCAAGCCGTGTTGGTGTTGCCCAGCGTCTTGCGGTGCACTTGCTCGACCACTTGCCCCGGCATGAGAGAGAATTGGTGAAACGCCTGGCAGCGGGGGTCGACG
>Ga0209631_10008193_pt1 | contig 10248 bp, 9 predicted proteins | sample COG_08_FD_184752 | JGI IMG/M metagenome (GOLD analysis project Ga0209631, IMG submission 184752) | Pelagic Microbial community sample from North Sea - COGITO 998_met_08 (SPAdes) (version 2) | ecosystem: Environmental > Aquatic > Marine > Neritic zone/Coastal water | place: Helgoland, sampling...
ATCACCTCACAGAAACTTTACTCTCGAATCAAGACGTTTTAACATCTATTGCAGAAAGACCAAGTTTATTTAGAAACGAAAAATTTAGAATTGCTTTTTTAAAGTTTATTAAGAAAAATCCTACGGTGGTAAAAAGAGAAAATTGCAGAGAACTGCTGAAAAAATTTATATTCTTATCAGGTATCAGAGTATTAGATGCATATTCTTCAGATGAGTTAGTGGAGATGTTACAACAAAAAATTAAAGATAATTAGTATTAACTCCTATTGGTAACATAATTATTTTAAGCCTTAAAAAAAATGAATGTTTATAGCCTACTTATAAAGGTAAAATCATAACTATGAAAACCAATAAATCTTATACTGTTGGAGGTCTTTTTTCTGGAGTTGGAGGTATCGAACTCGGCTTTATTAATAATGGATTTAAGGTTCTATGGTCAAACGATATTGATCATGCGGCTGCTATTACTTTTGAAAAAAATAATAATGCACTAACACATTTACTGGGATACCATTTGGTAGCACTTATTAATTTTGTAAACAGTAACATTGTTAATGATAAAATTTTAGAAAATGAACTAATAAATCATGTGGATTATTTTTACAAAAAACTTAACATTCTATTAGATAAGGAACAAACCCTAAGTGCTGTAATTAACTCTGAATTTAAAAATATTGAGAACTATACTTGTTTAACAGGTAATGCTCAAATTATGTTTTTTGCTCTTTTATATGAAAAAAATAACGAATTAAAAAATAATTTACTATCATCAAAAATATATAATATTATTTTCAATAAACAGATAAAAAGTAAAAATAAAGATATAAATGGAGCTATAGCAGGCTCTTTTCCAATAAATGGAAATTATGCCCCATACATGCTACCTTCTTGGGCTAGCAAGTTTTTTATTGATAGCCTTTTACTTAAGAATTTAAAAAAAATAAATTTTACTTTCCTTGGATAACTAATTGGACAGCATTTTAACAAGTTTATCTGAAATTGTTACAGCATGATCAACTTTTGTGGATAAGATTTGATAATAATTTTTTTTAGGTACAATTATTTGAGGTACTCTTGAATCATTCTTCTTCCACTTAGGCAGGAATACTCTTATTGCAAGATTAGATTTTCCAGTATAAGAAAATTTAAGATCTGGCAAAAACTTTTTTACTTTATTTTTAATTTTAATTTTATTTTTATTAATTGTTTTTTGAAGAGTTTTAAAATTTAAGAAATTTGCAGGAAGTTGAAATGAATTTTTTTGTTTTAAAATTGAATGTTCAACATCATAAAGCAAATGAACATCTTTTTTGCGACCCAAAGGCAATATAGAGAAATAAGGACCATCCATTACTGCAAAACCGAGTTTTTTAACAGATTTTAATTTAATTTCATAAATGCAGGTAAGTTGATAATTTGACTTAATCTTATTTTTATAGGCTAGTATATTATTTGTTGCATAATGTGTTGTATCAATAATTATATCAGCTTTATAAATATTATTTTTATTTGTTAATATCTCATAAATTTTTTTCTTTTTTTTTATTTTTTTTACTTTTTGATTAAAAAATACATTTTTTTTATTTATTTTTTTTTTAATAAATTTTTTTAAAGCAATAATATCATAAATAGGCTCATTTACTTTAAATATGTCAAGTAAATCATTATTTGCAAATGAAAGTTTTTTTTTATTAAAAAGAAGTTTATTTTTTTTTAAAAAATTAAGATAATTTTTGGTATTGGTTTTGCTGTATGAATCTTTTGCAATAGAATAATAATTTTTAAAATTATCTATTATTGACTCAGAATACAATTTTTTAAAAGTTTTGTAGCCTTGCAAACATAAATCTACAGTTTTTTGATCTCTTGGATAATGGTACCCAAAATGAATTCTATTTAAATTATTACTTGTAGCACCATTAAGGATTTCATTATTTTTTTCTAAAATAATACAATCAAATATTTTGTTAAGCTTTAAATAAATAGAGCAGCCATAAATACCAGCTCCAATAATAACTATTCTTTTTTGTTTCATTCTAGATAAATTTTGTATAACAGAATATATGATTAATAGAAAAATATGTTTGGTAGGGATTGGCAAATTTGGTAAAAAGTATTTTCATGAAATTATAAATTTTAAAAATTTACACTTATCATGTATATTAAGGAAAAATTTAAATCAATTAAAATATAAATCAATTCCTGTTAAAAAATTTAATTATAATCTTAAGCTTGATAAATTTGATTTAGCAGTGATTGCTTCACCTGTGGAGTCTCATTATATAAATGCACAATATTTTTTATCAAAAAATATTCCTATTATTCTTGAAAAACCTGCTACACGAAGTTTAAAAGAAATTAATAAATTAATTCTCATTTCTAAAAAAAATAAAGTTCCAGTATTAGTTCATCATTCTGATCTTTATAATAAAAATTTTATTAAATTAAGTAATATTAAAAGAAAAATAGGTAAAATAAAAAAATTACAAGTTAAAATTAATACTTTTCAAAAATATCAAAAAGGTAGAATTAATCCTTTTTTTGATTGGTTGCCACATATTTTGGCAATGCTAGATACTTTTATTGATATAGACGGCAAATATTTGATCATAAAAAATAAAAACAAAAATTCAAAAATAAATATAGAAATACTTTTACAAAACAAAGATAAACAAGAAGCTATAATCAAATTTTGTAATTTTAGTAATAAAAAACAAAGATTTATTAAAGTTTTTGGAAACAATGGGATAATTCAGTATGATGGTTATAATTTAAATAAAAACTTTCTTAAAACAAATAAGACGAAAGTATTTTCAAAAATCAAAACAAGTTCTATAAAAGAAATTCTAAAATATATGAAAAAAAATTTAGCAAATGGTAAATATATTAATGAACTTCATTTATCTAAAAAAATATTAAAATGTAAATTAAAAATTCAAAAATTAAATCTTTTCGATAAAATTTAAAATTTTTTTTGCCGTAATAGAAAAATTATACTTTTTTTTAATATTATTTTGAGCTGCATGTGAATATTTATTAATCAAAGATTGCTTAATTATTAATTTTTCAATAATTTTTGAAAGCTCGACATAATGCTTATTTTTAAATAAAATTCCTGCCTGACCATTACTTAAACTTTCTCTAGTACCCCCAGTGTCTGATGCAATAATAGCTAATCCAAACGACTGTGCCTCTAACAGTGAAATAGCAAATGGTTCTTGCCATGTTGACGGAAAAATAAGTATCTCATGTTTTATCATAATTTTCTTTAAATCTTCACGTTTAAATTTTTTATTAAACTTAATAATATTTTGTAATTTATTTTTTATTATAAATTTAGAATTCTGTAAAAAAAAATCCTTATCATGAATTCCACCAAAAATATTAAGATTTATTTGATTAAGGATTTTATTATCTAATAACCCAATAGCTTTTAACAAAATATCTAAACCTTTATGTTTGACTATCTGCCCAATATATAAAATATTGATTTTTTTTTTACTTAATAATAATTTTCTTTTGCTTTGCGTTAATACACCCCAGTTAATTACTAAATTATTTTTTGGTTTAATATTTTTCTTTCTGGATAATAAAAAGCTTTTTTTTAAAAATTTTGATGCAAAAATTATATTTTCAATATTTGGTACAAAATTTTTAAAAACCTTTCTAACCTGCCTTGTATAAAAATCCTCATCTAGTCTTGAAAATTGCTCATCAAATGCATAAATACAATAGGGAATTTTTTCCTTTTCTGCAATTCTTGTCATGTTCAAGGAGATACCTGTCATATTCCAAAAAACTATTTTATCAGGTTTAAAATTATTAAGTGTATTCAAAAATATTTTTCTATTTTGAATCTCTCTGTACCAATTTTTTATATATACAAAAAATCTACTCTTTTTGGAATAGCTCCAACTAGTAAGCAAATTTCGTTCGATATTTTTTTCTTCTATTTGAGGATTTCCATAATTTGAAGTTAATACCAACGTAGAATTATTTGTATTTTTTTGAATATAATTTACAAAATTTTGACATCCTATTTCATATCCACCTATATAATAAGGTGGATATAAATTGCTTACCACAAGAATTTTCATTTTATTATTTATATTCTGCTTTGTTAAATATTTTGTTAAATAAAAATATTAAAAAAATAATATTTGTATAAAAAATATACCGATCATAAGGAGGTTCAAAAATACAAACAAAACAAATATTAATTAAATTTAAAAAAACTGAAGTATAAAGATATTTTTCATCTCTTTTTAATTTTGTCTTAATCAAAATTTTTACAGAAAAAAACATAAAAATAATAATTTGCAATAAAAATAAATAAGAACCTGAAAATCCTACATTCATTAATAAACCCTTAAAATTTTCAGCCTCAATAAAATATCCTCCTAAACCAAAAGTAACGTTAGCAAAATATAATAATAAGTAATCTTGAGGTGATTGTTTAATAAGATTGAATGCAAGTTTAAAAACTTCTTTGTTTAATTCATTTAAATTTTCAATCTCATCATCTTTGAGTGCTATTTTTTTTGGAACTTCGTATTCATAAGCGTGAATAATAGGAACATAAAAATGATAATATTTGGTATAATCATTTCTTAAATTTTTAATTTTTGATAATAATATTTTTTGTTTTTTTGTCCCTAGGTTGGATCTAATTTTAACTTTATATTTATGATTTTGAATTAAATAATTATTCACAAAACTTAATATTTCTTTATGAATTGGATCTGAGATATTTTCAAAATTTTTATTATCAGATACAAAGTGAGCAATTGCTATCAATTGAAATGATGCAATATTCACGGAAGAAAATTTAGAAAATTTAATTTTATTATAAGTTAGCTGAAAACAAGCAACAAGAAAATACATAATTATTAAATATAAACTAGCTGTAAATAAAAATTTTTTTTTTTTAAATAGTTTGAAAAATATTATTAAAAATATTAATGGAATAATAAAATAAAATTGAGATCTGGTTGATATTAATAAAAATATTAAAAATAATAATTTAATAAAATTTTCTTTTTTATATTGATCTATAATAAAATTCAGAAAGAAAGTTAAAAAAAATAAAAATAATGGATATGCAATAGCTTCAGATAAAACTGAATTAGCTAGGGGCATTGATGGATTTATAAATGGAAAAATTAGTATTAAAAATATAATAGATTTTAAAATTTTATCTGGATTAAATTTTTTCTCATAAAAATTTAAAAAATATATAACTGAATATGCTCCAATAAATATTTGGAAAATTTTTAAAAAAAATTCGAAATAATCTTCAGACATTATCTGAAAAAAATCTATTATAATCGGATATAAAAATGGTCTTCTAGCGTAGTTATCTATATAAGAAATGGAGTCATTATGCTCGACTAAATTAAAAAAGATTAAAATTATAAATGGAATAATGAATAATATGTTTTTTTTTAAAAAATCAATTTTTTTATTTTGAAAAAGTTTTAACTTCATAATTTATCGATATAAACATATATTACTGCGTGTGAAAAATATTTTATACATTACAACCTATTACACTAAATATACAGTAAATTTTTTTAATAATTTAAAAAAAATTAAAAACCTCAATTTTATTTTCGCCTATCCTAATTTAAAAAAAAATATCAAAATTAATAGTCACTCAGATTTTTCTATTAAAGAAAAAAAAATTTTTAATTATTTTGAGGATAAATACGAAATTTGTTATTACAAACTTTATGGTTTAGATAATTTAATAAAAAAATATAAACCAAAAATAGTTGTAGTTCATAATAAACATATCTTAAATTTTTTTTTGAACGAAAAATTGATTAAATTAAAAAAAGAAATAGGTTTTCAAATATACTATAGAACTATTCCATATTTAATACCTCAAAATAAAAGTTCTTTATCAAAATTTTACAACGGTAAAAATTTTTTTAAAAAGTTCATTTTAAATTTAAAAATTATTGATCTGATTGTTTTTAAATATTATAAATTTATATTTCAAAAAGTTGATCATTTTCTAACATATGTACCACAGGGTCAAAAAATAATTAAATCTTATGGTATAAAGAATAAAAATATTACCACTGTTTATAATACTGTTGATACTTTTGAGTTAGATAAAATTGAAAAAAAATTAAAAAAAAAAACGAAAAAAAAATATGACATTATTTATGTTGGTTCTTTAAGTAGATGGAAAAAAGTTGAATTACTTATTGAAGTAGCGGAGTCTCTTAAAAAAAAATATAAAATAAAAATTTTAATTGTAGGTGATGGATTTAATAAATTAAAATATATGAATATGGTTAAGAAAAAAAAACTTAAAAATAATATATTATTTGAAGGCTCAGTTCATAATAAGCGTAAACTTTACAAACTTCTCAAGCAAAGTAAGATATTTGTTCTACCTGGGCCAGGTGGATTAGCGATAAATGAAGCTATGCATGCAGGACTGCCTATAATTTGCTCAAAAGCTGATGGAACAGAAAAATTTTTAGTTAAAAATAAAATAAATGGATTTTTTTTTAAAGAAAATAGTTCTTTAGATTTACATAAAAAATTATCATCTATTTTACAAAATAAAAAACTATTAATATCATTGGGAAAAAATTCAAAAAAAATTATAAATAATAATTTTAACTCACACTTAATTAATAAAAATTATGAAAAAGCGTTCAAATTATAAAATCGCATTTATATTTGCTTCCCATGAATATGAAAAATGGCATGCTGGTTTAGTTCATTTTATTAGTCAAGTTAATTTAGTAAGAGATATGGATAATTTTGATTTTTTTATATTTACGGACTCAAAAAAAAAACTAAAGAAAAATCTTAAAATTGATAAATTAAATATTATTGAAACATCCATGTTTCATAAAAAATCAATATTTTTTTTTATAAGAAGATTAATTATTTTTTTATTCAATAAAGATTATCTATTATTTTATTTATTGCAAAAATATAAAATAAAAATACTTTCAAATAGAGATTTATTTCGAAATAATAAAATTAAATCAATGTGTTTTATTCCAGACGCTGGATATTTAACTTTAAAAAATGTTTTTAATAAAAAAGAACTTACAATTAGAAAAAGGTTAGTTGAAAAACTGATGAAGAATTCTGATTTAATTTACACCCATTCCAATGCCTCTAAAAAAACATACGTTAAACAATACAAAAATGTTAAAATAATACCCATTAGAACTTATTTAAATATCTATAATAAAAAACCTCAATATCGAAATATTAATATTAAAAAACCTGTATTTTATTTTCCAGCACAAATTTGGTTGCATAAAAATCATTTATATTTGTTAGAATTAGCCGAAAGATTGCAGAAGAAAAAAATTAAATGTAAATTTATTTTTTCTGGAAAAAAAGAAGATCATAGAAATCCTTCACATTATAGAAATATAATTAAAACTATTAGAAATAAAAACTTAAATGAATATTTTGAAATATTAGGACATATAAATAAAGAAAGAGTTGTTGATTTAATAAGAAGCTCTAGTGCATTAATAAGTCCATCAAGAGATGAAGGCTGGGGTTTTATTAAAGATGAGGCTAGGTATTTTGGCAAATTTATATTTTTATCAAAAATTCCTGGACATAAGGAATTAAAACCACCAGGTACTATTTTTTTTAAATTAAATGATATTACAGACTTAGAAAATAAAATAATAAAATTTATTTTGAATCCTCCTAGTATCAAAAGTCAAAAAAAAATTCAAAAAAGTTCTTTAAAAAATCTAAAACTACTAAAAATAATAGCAACCAATGATACAAAAAAAGCTTACAGGTATTTACTAGGTAAATAACTTTATTTTTTATTTAACAATTTTTTTACAATTAATTTGAAAACTCCATATATAAAAATAAAGTAATTAATAACAAAATTATTTATTTTATTTTTATTTTTTGCTCTTAAAAAAGCATTTAAACTTTTCAGTTGATTTTTCTCTGTAATTCCCCCAAAGGTCATTATTGATATAATTTTGTTAATTTTTTTTATTTTAATTTCATTTATACCTCTAAGTAAAAATTCATAATCTTGGGCGATTGGAAAATCTAGTGAAAAATTTCCATATTTTTCAAATAAAGATTTTTTCATAATTAAACTTTGATGTGGAATAACATTATATAGTTTCATTTTTCCTAAATCTGTCAATGTGCCACCATATATTTTAGAATTTTTGCTTTCCTTATAAATTAACCGATAGAGCAATAAATCATAAGATTTGTTATAAAATAAATCTTTTTCAATTAAATCTAGTACATTTTTATTATAAAAATAATCTCCTGAATTTAAAAACAGTATCCATTCAGATGTAGAATATTTAATACCTTTGTTAAAGGCATCAGAAATATTTATATCCTTTTGTGATAAAAGTTTATCAATTTTATTTTTATTTTTCCTTAAAATATTAATAGATTTATCGGTGGATTTTCCATCTATAACAACTAACTCATATATTTTTTTTTGTGCAAAAATACTATTTATAGTTTTCTCGAGTCCTTTAAAATCATTTTTATTAATTGTAATAATAGAAATTTTTTTTTTATCCATTTTTTGATTTACTTAAAAAACCAAACAAAACAGAAATAATTGAGCTAAATAAAAAAACTAAACTTATACTAAAAAATGGTTGATTAACCCCAAAAAAAGAAAGAAATATTAAAAAAAATGATAATAAAATAAAACTAATTATTAAATAAAATTTAAGTGGATTAAAATATAACAATAACTCAGAAATATATTGGAGCGTTCTAAGGCTATCTTTAAACAACTTTACTTTACTTTTTCCAATCCTATTCTTATAGGGAATATCAATATAAGCGATGGATTTCTTTTGAAAAATATATACTAGTGTCATTGAAGTTGAAAAGCTAAATGTATCACACATAATATTGAGATATTTTTCTATAACCTTTTTTTTAAATATACGATAACCAGAATTAATATCAGGAATCTTTTCACCAGTAGAAAACTCAACTATAATTTTTAGAATTGACCTTAGAAGTCCCTTAAATGGGGATAAGTTAAGATTTTTACCTACCCTTTTGCCAATAACCATATCATATCCAACATTAAATTTTTCTTTAAGTTTACTAAAATCTTCTAATGGATATGTGTTATCACCATCTAAAATTACAATATTTTCAAATTTAGATAACTTTATTCCCTCTTTTATTGAATGTCCGTAACCAAAATTTTGAAGGGATCTTTTATAGATAATATCATTTATCTCAGTACAAATTTTTTGTGTTTCATCATTAGAACAATCATCTATTACGATAATTTCTTTCTCTGAATCGATATTTTTAATTTGTTCTATAACATTCTTTATTGATTTTTCTTCATTATAAACTGGTATTATAAATGAAAAGTTATTAGTCATACTTTACCTTATTCAAATTGAGCCACATTACTAAGCACATTATATTAAAAAGTCTATTACCAAAGTCATTTCCTGAAATATTATGATTTTTATGGAGTTTATAAATTGCTTTTTTATTAAATATACCACTTTTATCACTTTCAATTATCTCAGTAAATTTACTACTTAATTCATTTTTTAACCAAATAGAAACTGGAGAATTAAAGCCTCTTTTTTTTTGATTAATAAAATTTTTATCGAATTTTTGTACTAAAATCTTTTTTAACATAATTTTTTTATTAAATAATCTATATCTTTCTTTTTCTTTAATATTAAAAACATAATTTAGTAATTTTGAATTCAAATATGGGGATCTAAGTTCAAGACCATGGGCCATTGAAGATCTGTCAGTTTTTACCAGTATATCTTCAGCTAAAAAATTTTCTAAGTCTGAAATATTTAAATTATTTAAATTATTGATAAATTTTTCTTTTTGATTTTTTTTAAATATATAATTTTCATTTTGATTCTCATTGTAAAATTCTCGATTTAGAATCTCATATAAATTATTTTGACTGTTAATTTGTCTCCACTTTTGATGAGGGTTTTCATAATCTAGTTTAAAAACTTCTAAAAACTTTTTTATTTTAAAAAGAGTATTAACTTTACTTTTTGTTTGAGGAATTATTTTGTCAAATTTAGAGGCAAAATTAGTGATAGTTTTTAAGAAAGAATTATTTTTTAAAAATTTATAAATCATTGTAGCATCATATGTCTCATAACCAGAAAAAATTTCATCTGCACCATCTCCTCCAAGACAAAACTTTACATACTGCCTTGAAAACTTCGATAAAAAATAATTTGAAATAAT
>Ga0209631_10008196_pt1 | contig 10247 bp, 11 predicted proteins | sample COG_08_FD_184752 | JGI IMG/M metagenome (GOLD analysis project Ga0209631, IMG submission 184752) | Pelagic Microbial community sample from North Sea - COGITO 998_met_08 (SPAdes) (version 2) | ecosystem: Environmental > Aquatic > Marine > Neritic zone/Coastal water | place: Helgoland, sampling...
GATTATGAATCTAGCCTTTGTTATTTACAAGTAAATTATGAACCAAATAAAGTTATTTATTGAACTTACAAGATTAAAAAGACCAATTGGCTTTATGCTTTTGTTTTGGCCATGCTTATGGGGACTTACAATAGTTTATGATTTTAATTCAGATTTAATAAATTATTTTTTTTATTCTGCACTTTTTTTCTCTGGCTCAATACTAATGCGATCTGCTGGGTGCATTGTGAACGACATAGCAGATAAAAATTTTGATAAAAAAGTTGAAAGAACTAAAAATAGACCCATCGCTTCAGGCAAGGTATCTATAAAACTTGCATCTGCTTATGCATTACTTTTATGTGGTATTGCTTTTTTAGTATTAATTAATTTTAATGATTTTGTGATTTTGATGGCTTTAATTTCAATGCCCTTAGCTTTTACTTATCCATTAATGAAAAGAATTACTTATTGGCCTCAATTATTTCTAGGTATTACATTTAATTATGGATTAATTTTAGCTTGGATTTCAATTGCAAATGCTGTTTCAATAATTCCATTTATATTCTACCTAGGAGCCATATTTTGGACACTAGGCTACGACACAATTTATGGATTTCAAGATATTAAAGATGATGAAATTATAGGTGTAAAATCAACTTCAATAAAATTTAAAAATGATCCAAAAAAATTTTTGTTTATTTCGTACTGTTTATTTATCTCATCTTTATTTTTAGTAGGAATATTAATGAAATTTAAAATTTATTATTTCTTATTTATGATCATCCCCATTTTACATTTACTAGTATTTCAGGTGAAAAAACTAAATATCAATCAATCGATTGATTGTTTATCTAAATTCAAAAGTAATAATTTTTTAGGGCTTATAGTTTTTATCAATATTCTTATTGGGAAATTAATATAGAAAATGATGAAAGCAAAAATTTTTAAAAGACTTTATCAACAGTATACAAAAAAATTTATTGGTAAAATCTTATTAGCTGCTTTATTTTCAATTGTTGTTGCCATAAGTACTTCTTCAACTGCTTGGCTCTTAGATCCAGCAATAGAAAAAATATTCATTAACAAAGATCAAACTTTGATTATCCTTATTCCAATTGCAATTATTTTTGCTTTTGCCGCCAAAGGTATTTCTCTGTATGTGGCAAAACTTCTTATGATTAATGTTTCAGAAGAAGTAAAAAAAAATTTACAAACAGACATGCTAAAATCTTTCATTAAAGCAGATACTGAAATTATCGAAAGTAATCATTCGGGTAAATATATCTCAAATTTAAATTTTGACGTTGATCAAATAACTAAAATGTTGGCAGATGCATTTTTAAGTATTTTTAAAGACAGTCTTACATTATTAGGTTTACTTTGTGTAATGTTTTTCCAAAACTGGAAACTATCATTAATAGCAATTATTATGATTCCACTTGCTTCAATCACTGCAAAAATTGTGGGGAAAAGAATGAGCAAAATTTCAACTCAAGCACAAGAAAAGTCAGGGGATTTAAATAGATATTTAATTGATCTTTTTAAAAATCATAAAATTATAAAAATTTTTCAAAGAGAAAATTTTGAAAATATGAGGTCTGAAAAATTTGTTAATGATTTAAAAGAAAAGTCAGCAAAAATTTCAGCTGTTTATATTAGATCTACACCTGTGATGGAAATATTAACAGGTATAATGATTGCTATTTTGATATTTTATTCTGGAAAATTAATTATTAGTGGTGAGTTAGCTATAAATAACTTTTTTTCATTTCTTGCTGCTATGATGCTGGCCTATCAGCCTGTAAAAACACTTACTAAAGTCAATGTTGCAATTGAACAAGGTTTGGCAGCTGCTAACAGAATTCTTCCTATTATAGATATTAATAATGAAATTAATTTAAATGAAGATAAGGATAAATTTAATATTTCAGAGGGAAATATAATTTTTGAAAATGTTGACTTCACATATAAGTCTAATCCGGAGAACAAAGTCCTTCAAAATGTTAATGCAAATTTTACTGGTGGTAAAATGACAGCATTGGTTGGTCATAGTGGATCAGGTAAATCAACATTATTAAACATGATACCAAGAATTTATGCTCCAACTGATGGTATTATTCATTTAGATGATCAAGATATATCAAAATTTAATTTAGCGTCCTTAAGAAACCAAATATCAATTGTTGACCAAAATACTACTTTATTTGACGATACAGTTTTAAATAACATTAAATACGCTAGACCAGAAGCAACTAACGAAGAAGTGTATAAAGCAGCAGAACAATCAATGTGCAGTGAATTCATTAACAATTTAGAGAACAAATATCAAACTATGATTGGAGAGAATGGAGTAAAATTATCTGGCGGAGAAAAACAAAGACTGTCAATAGCAAGAGCTTTTCTAAAAAAAAGTAAAATAATATTATTGGATGAAGCCACATCATCTTTAGACTCCGAAACTGAAGACAAGATTCAACAAGCGCTAGGTCAATTAACTTTAAACAAAACTACAATTGTAATTGCTCACAGACTATCAACAATTCTTAACTCGGACAAAATATATGTCGTCGATAATGGTAAAATAATTGACTCAGGAAATCATGAAACACTTTTAATAAACTCAAAAGTTTACAAGAATTTTTATGAACGACAAATTAAAGAGCATTAATGTATTTTTTTTACAATATACTTACAACTCTAGCTATCATCATATCACCTATAATCATTATTTACCGAATATTAAAAGGTAAGGAAGATTTAAAAAGAGTTGGAGAAAAATTTAGTATTTATTCTCAAAAAAAAAATAATAAAAAAGTTTGGATACATGCAGCAAGTGTTGGTGAACTGATGAGTATTATCCCAATTATAAGAAAATTAGAAAAAAATAGCAAAATAAAAAATATTTTGCTATCAACATCAACTACTAGTTCAGCAAAAATTTTTAACAAACTAAAGTTAAAAAAAACATCACATGTATATTTTCCATTAGATAATAATTATATAGTAAAGAGATTTATTAATTATTGGCAACCTAAACTTGCAATTTTTATAGATTCAGAAATATGGCCTAATATGTTTAAGAATTTATATTTGAAAGATATTCCAATCATAATTATGAATGCGAGAATTACAGAACGTAGTTTTAACAAATGGCAGATTTTTCCAAAATTTGCTAAAAAAGTATTTGGGGGAATATCGTTAGCATTACCCCAAAACTTAGAAACCTTAAAATATTTAAAATTATTAAAAGTTAAAAATATTAAGATAGCAGGTAATTTGAAATATTATGGTCAAAAAAATAATCAAGATCATGTAACCAAATTATTAGAAAATAAATTCAGAGACTTTAAGGTTTGGTGTGCTGCTAGCACTCACTACAATGAAGAAATATTAATTGGAAAATTACACAAGAAACTTAAAAAGAAAGAAAAAAGATTAATTACAATAATAATTCCGAGGCATATTAGTAGAACCAATGAAATTAAAGAGGCTTTAAATAAACTCAATCTTAGTTGCATTTCACATTCTTCAAATCAAAAAATTCAGAAAAATACTGATATATATCTGGTCGATAGCTATGGTGAGTCTTCTAAATTTTACAATTTAACAAATGTATCTTTTGTAGGTGGATCAATAATAAAACATGGTGGTCAAAATCCTCTTGAGCCTGCAAGATTAGGAAATTATATAATTAGTGGGCCTAATGTTAAAAACTTCAAAGAAATATATGCTTTTTTAAATAATCTTAAAATGTCATCATTTTCTTCTGATATTTTAAAAATGGAAAATTTAATATTAAAAAAATTAAAAAACAAAACCCCAAATAAAAATATAAAAAAAATTATTAAAATAGGAAATGATGTTCTTGAAAAAAATTTATTTTATATAAATAAATACTTAATATGAAATTAATAAAACCTAAATTTTGGGAAACAAAAAATTTTATTTCATTAATACTTTATCCTTTTTCAGCTATCACTTTTTTAATTAATTCTATAAAAAAATTTTCTATAAAAAAAACATTCGAAATTAAAACAATATGTATTGGCAATATATTTATTGGTGGAACAGGCAAAACGTCATTAGCAATAGAAATAAACGAACTTCTTAGAAAAAAATTTAGGACAGTATTCATAAAAAAAAATTATGAAAATCAGATGGATGAAATGAATTTATTAAAAAATAGAGGTAAAATTATATCATCGAGTAAAAGAGAAAATGCACTTTCAGCTGCTTCAAAAAAAAAATATCAAGTAGCAATTCTAGATGACGGTTTACAACAAAAAAACATCAATTATAATTTAAAGATTGCATGTTTTAATTCTAAATATGCACTCGGAAATGAGTATATGCTTCCAGCAGGACCCTTAAGAGAAAATTTAAATGTAATAAAAAATTATGATTTAATCTTCTTAAGTGGAGAAAAAAAAAATAAAAAACTTTTATTAAAATTAAAATCTATTAATAAAAATTTACAAATATTTGAAGGAAAATATAAACCATTAAATTTAAAAAAATTTAATTTGAGAAAAAAATATTTAATGTTTTGTGGTATAGGAAATCCACATGAGTTTGAACAAACTTTAGTTAAATCTAAATTTAATATTAGTAAAAAAATAATTTTTCCTGATCATCATAAATTTTCAAATATTGATCTAAAAAAATTAAAATATAACGCTAGCAGAGATAATTTAACGTTAGTAACAACAGAAAAAGATTTTTTTCGATTAGATAAAGCTCAAAGAAAAAATATTAAATTTTTGAAAATTAAGTTAGAAATTAAAGATAAAGAGAAATTAAAAAAAATTCTAATATCAAAATTATGAAGAAAATAGCTTATTTTTTAGAGTTCATATTAATCAAAATTTTATTCTTTTTTTTTCAACTAATAGGATATCGACTTTCATCTAATTTAGGTTTTTTTATTGGAAGAACAATAGGTCCAATATTTAGATCAAAGAAAATAATCATTCAAAATATTAAAAAAGCAAATATTAAACACTCTGATAATCCATCTCAAATAGCTTCTAATGTACTCGGTAATTATGGAAGGATTTTTGCTGAATACGTCTATTTAAAAAAATTTAGAAATGATGAATTAAAAAAATATGTGTCGATAGATGGTTTAGAACATTTAGAAAATTTAAAAAAAAATAATAAAAAGGCAGTGTTTATTTCAGGTCATTTTAATAATTTTGAACTCATGGCAATGGAAATTGAAAAAGCAGGAATTGACCTTGCTGCTATCTATAGGCCTTTAAATAATATTTTTTTGAATAAAACGATGGAACAAATTAGAAAAGAATATATTTGTAAAAACCAAATTAAAAAAGGTCGAGCTGGTAGCCGTGAAATAATTAAAAAATTGATTGAAGGTAAATCAATAGCTTTAATGATAGATCAAAGAGTGAGAGAAGGTGAAAAAGTAAAATTTTTTAATAATTTGGCAACAACTACAACTATCCCTGCTCAACTAGTAAAAAAATATAATTGCGAATTGGTACCTATCTATATAGAGAGAAAAAAATCAAATTACTTTAAAATTTATATCTCAAAACCAATCAAAGTAGGTAAAACGAAATCGATCCAACAAATTACTGAGTTTCTAAATCAAGTTCTCGAAAAGATGATTTTAAAAAATGTTGATCAATGGATTTGGACGCATGATCGATGGAAAAGTTAATTATTGTCTTTTTCTCTTTTAATAGAAGACTCAACATAAGAAAAATAAGCCTCTTGCTTCTCAACATTCCAATAATTTAAATTTTCCAAAGGAATTATTTTTTTTGAGATAGCACAAATTACATGGTCACCTTCTTCAATAATTTTAAAATTATTGGGCATATATTTTAATTTAGCTAATTTATTTTTCATTTATAAGATATATAAATATTAATATGAAAATTGCAATTATAGGTAGTGGTGGCAGAGAGCACGCAATAACAGCAACAGTATCTAAATCTTTAGTAATAAATGAAATTTTTTGTATCCCTGGAAATGCTGGAACTTCAAAAATTGCAACCAACATTGAAATGGATATTAATGAATTTGATAAATTACATAAATTTATTAAAGACAATTCTATAGATTTAGTAGTTGTTGGTCCTGAACAACCTTTGGTGAATGGTATTGTAGACTATTTAGAAAAGTTTGACATAAAAGTATTTGGACCTAACAGAATTGCTTCTCAACTAGAGGGTTCTAAAATTTTTACTAAAAAACTTTGTAAAGAATATAATATTCCAACTGCCAATTTTGGCATTTTTGAAAATAAAATTGATGCAAAAAAATTTTTAGAAAATACAAAATATCCAAATGTGATTAAAGCAGACAACCTTGCTGCAGGTAAAGGGGTATATATTTGCAATAACGAACAAGAAAGTTTCATGGCAGTCGAGGAAATATTTGATGGAAAATTTGGAGAAGCTAAAAATGTTCTTATAGAAGAATTTCTAAAAGGTGAAGAGATGAGTTATTTTATAATTAGTGATGGGACCACTATTAAAAGCTTTGAAACTGCACAAGATCATAAAAGAGTTCTTGAAGGAGATAATGGTAAAAATACTGGTGGTATGGGCGCCTACTCACCTTCTCGATTAATAAGTAATGATTTAGAAGATAAAATTTTAAGTAAAATTATTAAACCTACTCTTAAAGGACTTTCAAATCTTGGAACTGAATATAAGGGTTTTTTATATGCTGGTTTAATGATTGTTGAAAATGAACCTTATCTAATCGAATATAATGTTCGAATGGGCGATCCTGAATGTCAAACTATTCTTCCTAAACTAAAAACTGATTTAGTGGAAATAATTGAGGCTTGTTGTAATAAAAAACTTGAAGATATAAATATTGAGTGGACTAATAAAAAAAGTTTATGTGTTGTGTTGTGTTCAAAAGGATATCCAGATACCTATCAAAAGAATATCTTAATAAATAATCTTGAAAATTTTACTCTAGATGAAAACAATTTTATATTTCATGCTGGAACTAAAAAGGAAAATGAAAAAATATATGCTATTGGTGGACGTGTGCTAAATTTTATTTCTCTCTCTGATGATTTTTTACAAGCTAGGGATGATGTGCACCAATGTATAAAAAAATTAGATTGGGATGGTGGGTTTTATAGAGGAGATATTGGTTTTAAAGTTATTGATAAATGAGAATCATAGGTGGAAAATTCAAGGGGAAAAAACTACTTGAACCCAAGGATAAAGAAACTAGGCCTTTAAAAGATCTTACAAAAGAATCTATATTCAACATAATTAATCATTCAAACAAGTTTTCGATTGAAATAAAAAAAGCATACGTTTTAGACCTATTTTCTGGAGTAGGTTCTTTTGGTATTGAGTGTCTCTCTCTAGGAGCAGGTCATGTGACATTTATAGAAAAGTACGAGGGTGTTTTGCCCATTCTCAAAAAAAATATTAATAATTTAAAATCAGAAATTAATTATGAAATTATTGAAAATGATATTCTAAATAAGTTTGAGTTTAAAAGTCTAAAATTAAGATATGATATAATTTTTTTAGATCCACCCTACAAAGAAAAGGCTTTAGAAAATATTCTTAATACAATAATTGAAAATAGAATACTTAAAGATAATGGTATAATTATTATTCATAGACATAAAAAAGAAATTGATGAATTTCCAAAAAATTTTCAATTAATTGATGAAAAAAAATATGGTATTTCGAAGGTTATATTTGGATCTTACTTTTAGAGCAGAATTTTCTTAGTTTCTTTTTTTATAAGTTCTACAGCTGGTTGATCAAATGGATTAATCTTTAGAGCTTTACCAATTAATATTGTTTCAAGTATAAAAAAGCAAAAAAGCTCTCCTAGTGTTTTTTCATCTCTTTTTCTAACTTCAAAACTCCTAAATGGAATATTTTTATTTTTAAAAACAGTTTCTGTAGCTTTTTTTTGAGCATACATAATTTGGTTAATGTCTTTATTTTTTAAATACTTTTGCTCTAACAAAATTGTTTCATTATTAATTTTGGGAGAGTTGTTTTCATGTGAATAAAAAAATGTAAAAAAATTATTCTTAAAGCCATCTAAATATAATTGCATCACGCTATGATTATCTTTTGGCATTACAGAAATAACAGGAAGTATACCTTTTTTGTCTTTACCAAGGCTTTCAGCTACTAATTGTTGGTACCAATTAAATAAATTAGTTGATTGCTCATCATAATTAATAACAATCGAATTAAACTTTTTAGATTTTAAAAAAAAAATTGTAGCATCTACATTCGAAATTAATTGCTTCATAAAAATTTTATTTTTAACTAAATCATTTAATTGTCTGAAGTCTTTATAGTTTAGCCCCATTAATTCTGCCGGTAGCATACCAACCTCAGACAAAACAGAATACCTTCCTCCTATATAATTATTATGATCGACAACCTCTGCTTTTAATTTTTGTGCAAGTAAACTCAAATAACTTTTTTTTTTTTCCGTTATAAATAAATTTTTATCTTTCTTTTTGATTAAAATATTTGCATTTACAATAGTTTCAGTTGTATTTCCTGATTTTGATATAATTAAATTATTAAGATTCTTATTTATCTTTTTATTTTCAAAAGCATTTAAATTATCAACAAATGTGAATTTTTTTTTTATTTTTTTTTTTAAAAAATCATAAATTGCTTGAGCTCCAAGAGTAGATCCTCCCATTCCTATGATTCGATAGTCAAATTTTTTATTAAAATGTTTTGTATTTTTTTTACTGAAGCTATCTTTATAAGATTTTGAAAGTGAACGAATTAATTGGTTTTTTTCATTTAAAATTAAGTTTAAGTTTTTTTTTGTGAATAATATTTTTTTTTTTATTAAAAAGTTTTTAAAACTTATATTTTGAGTGAGCATTAATTATCTTTAATTTTATCAAGTATTGACTGCTCAAAATCTTTATCGGAATCAGTGGTTTCTAATTTTTCATTATTATTGTTTTCAGTAATTAATGACTCGATATTATTAATTTGACTTTCTTGATCTATTTTTTCGTTTGATGGAACAGGCAATTCTTCAAAGCTTGGGGGCATAGAAAGAGGAGATTTTTTTTCAATTAAAAATTCTTCAGATGTATTTTTATTCTGTGGGTCAAATGCTTGCTGCATTAAACCACAATTTGAAAGGATAATAGTACCTAAAATCATTAAAATTAAAAACTTGATATTTTTCATCATTATTTTGTTTTTTCAGTTTTGTTTTCTACTAATTCTAAAACAATCATGCCAATCACACCTAATGTAATAAATATATCTGATACATTAAAAATAAACCAATGAAAATTTCCTACATGAAAATCTATAAAATCAGGTACTGCATTAAAAAAAATTCTATCATGCAAATTACCTAGCGCTCCCCCAACTATCATTAACAACGTATATCTTTTAAAACCATGACTTTTAAGCGACATTATAACTAATATCACAACTATTATTGAAATTATTAAGCTTAATATATTATAAAAGTGTGATTCATTAAATGAGAGCAGTCCAAAGGCAATTCCTTTATTCCAAATTAACACAATATTTAAATAAGCAGAATTGAAGATGTCTGATCCAAGATTATTCTTATCTAATTGAATAACGTATATTTTTGATAGCCTATCTAAAAAATATATTAAAGATACTATCGAAAAACTAATATAAAAATTTTTACTTAAAAATTTAAATATCATTCAGAGTGTTTTGGGCAAGTTTTTCTTGAACAAGCATTCCTGGTAATTTTCCAGCATACTTGACATTTTGAACCTTCGGCCTTCGTAGTTTGAACTTTTATTTCAGAATTTTCTAAATAGAAAACTTCTGCACTTGAAGTGATACAAAGTTCTGAAAAATCTACATCTTTTGAAATGTCATTTAGTTTTTTATCTAAATTAATTTTTAAGCTTGCCTCTAAACTTGATCCAATTTCTTTACTTGCTCTTTTTTCCTCAATACTGATATTACAAACATTTCTGATTTTAATAAGCTCTAACCATTTTTGATTTAAATTTTCATTATTAAAACTTTTTGGAAATTCTATAAATTTTGTTAAATGAATGCTTTTATTATCATTTAATATTAATCTATATATTTCTTCTGTAGTAAATGAAAGAATTGGAGCAAACCATTTCAATAATGAGTTTAGAATAATATTTAGCAAAATAATTGTGGATTTTCTTTTAATAGTTTCTTTAGAATCGCAATATAAAGTGTCTTTTCGAATATCAAAATAAAATGCTGATAAATCCACAGTACAAAAATTTAGTA
>Ga0209631_10008199_pt1 | contig 10242 bp, 4 predicted proteins | sample COG_08_FD_184752 | JGI IMG/M metagenome (GOLD analysis project Ga0209631, IMG submission 184752) | Pelagic Microbial community sample from North Sea - COGITO 998_met_08 (SPAdes) (version 2) | ecosystem: Environmental > Aquatic > Marine > Neritic zone/Coastal water | place: Helgoland, sampling...
ATGCTGCTGTATACGGAGATGGAACAAGTCAAGGAACTTCATCTGGTGCGATTATAAGAATTACTGTATCGAGTGGTGCAATTGCATCTTTCGGTTTAACTGCTGGAACTGATACAACCATTCATGCAGCTGGTGCTGCATACACTTATGGTTATGTCAATCTTGGTGCTGGTTATACTTTCTCTGATAGCGGTTTAACTTCAGCATCTAACATGGGTGGTTCTGGTGGAGCAATCAATGTAGTTATCAGTCCAGAGGGTGGACATGGTAGTAATGCAGTTACAGAACTAGGTGGTCATTATATTATGTCAGCATCTACAATTACACAAGCAGAAAATGATGACTTTTCAACTGCAAATGATTTTAGACAAGTAGGTATAGTTGTTGACCCAACAACTTATGGAACAACTACAGTAGCAAGTGCTACGACTGCAAGACAAACTAATGTTGTAAAGTTTGCATCTTATAATGGAACATTTGAAGCAGACGAAGTTATAACACAAGCAACAACTGGTGCAGTTGGTAAAGTTGTAGAATGGGATTCAGTATTACAGTTACTTTATTACCAACAAGAAAGTTTCAAAGGATTTGGAACTAATGCCACTACTGGTGGATTGGTTGCATTTAGTGGAACTAATCTTATTACTGGTGCAACATCTAGTGCAACTGGAACACCATCTAGTACAAGTAGTGAAACAGTAACACTTGCAAACAGTAATACACTTACACTTACAAGTGGTTATGCAAACCCAGAGTTGCAACCAGATAGTGGAGATATAATTTATCTCGAAAACAGAAAACCAATCCAACGTGCTTCTGACCAAACAGAAGACATTAAAATTATAATTGAGTTCTAAATATGGCACAAATCACAGACCTAAACGTATCACCATACTATGATGATTTTGACGAGAATGATAATTTCCATAGAGTATTATTCAGACCTGGCTATTCAATACAGGCAAGAGAACTAACAACTCTCCAGTCTATTCTTCAAGGACAAGTTGAACAACATGGTAAACATATGTTCAAAGAGGGAACTGTAGTTATACCAGGCCAAATATCATTATCAACAGATTTCACAACATTACAACTCGCATCTACTTTCGCAAGTGAAGACGTTGTTGCTGCATCTTTCTATAATGAAACTGATCCAGTTATTATAACAGGTGTTACCTCTGGTGTCAAGGCAAAAGTTATTGGATTTTCAGAAGCAACCACTACTGCACAACCTATTTTACATTTACAATATATTCAAACTGGTACTGATAATGCAACACTAGCATTTTCTAATTCAGAAAACATTACTGCAAATACTACGATTGCACACACAACATCATATGCTGCAAATGTTGCTTCTGCAACTACTCACTCTACGACTGCTGCACAAACTGGTTCTGCTGTTACAATCGAAGAAGGTGTTTATTTTATTCGTGGTCATTTTGTAAAGTGTGCAAAAGAAACTTTAGTTCTAAGTATTAATTCTGTCATAGAGTCTGGTCGTGTAGGTTTTAACATTACAGAAACTTTGGTTACTCCAGAAACAGATACAACACTTACTGACAATGCAACTGGTTCAAACAACTATGCAGCCAAGGGTGCTCATAGATTAAAGATTTCACTTAATCTTGTCAAATTAGATAATGACTCAACTGCCGATTCTTCTTTTGTAGAACTTATGAGATTAGATCGAGGTGACATTATTGCTGAATCAAGAAATACACAATATTCTGTATTGGGCGAATCTCTTGCACGAAGAACTTTTGACGAGTCTGGTGATTATACTGTAAGACCATTTTCATATGAAATGAAAGAATCTATAACACAAATTTATCAAGGCCAAACAAATCTTGGTGTATATACTGCTGGTAATGCTACCGATAGTGGTGGTACTGCAGCTGAATCTTTACTTGCACTTTCTATAAAGTCAGGTAAAGCTTATGTTCAAGGTTTTGAAATTGAAAAACTAGGAACTACTTTAGTAGATGTTAACAAAGCAAGAGATTTTGCAACTATTAATGCTGGTGTTACTACATTTGATGTTGGTAACTTTGCATTTATTACTAATGTGTATGGTACTCCAGACATAACACCAATATCTGGTCAAACAACTCCATACAAAGAGATACGACTATTTACAGAGTTCACAGACACAAGAGGTAGTCAAAATACTACTGGTGGTAATTATCAAATTGGTGTCTCAAGAGCTCGTTCATATGAATATTTTTCTGGTACTCAAGGTACTACAGATGCAATCTATAAGTTATTCTTATTTGATGTAAGAATGTTTACATACATTTCTCTAAGCGGTATTGCATCCCCTACACTTATTGCAACTCATACAGCTGGTGGTGTTCAAGTTAAAGGTGTAACTTCTGGTGCAACTGGACTTGTTTACTCTCCATCATATACAACTGTGTTTGGTGAAGATGGAGAACAAACTCGTTTTGCACTTACAAATGTTGTTGGAACTTTTTCTCATGGGGAAAAAATAATAGCATCTGACTCTGCTGAAACTGGAAAGATAGTAGAAAATTCTGGAAATACAGATTTAGTTATTGCTCATATTGATGGTAAACATAACTCAATTGTTACACATAGTTTTGATGAAGTTCGTTCTTTCTTTATGGATGACAATGATGCTGGTCAAGACTTTACTGCTGATGCTATTCTTGCAACTGTTGATGAAAATGGTAAGATGGTTTTAGATGGAACAGATGCAGATGGTGGTAACGCAGAAGATAAAGTAAAAGATGATGATGGTTCTTCAAATGTAGGTTTAGAACCAATCAGAGTAGCACGACTTATCAATCCAGAAAAAAATACTTCTTTGTTTAGACTACCTAAGAGTGTAATTAAAACAACATTGACAGCAACAAACTCTGGAACAAGTGACACTCAATATACAGTTCGTAGACAATTTATTGGTTCAACAAGTTCTTCTGGTGCAGTAACATTTACAGCTGGAAGTAATGAAACTTTTGTTTCATTCTCAACTTCTGATTATACATTATCTGTTCTTACTGCTGGTAGTGGAACTGCCGTTCAAGGTGACATTATATTACTAACAGATAACAAAGTTAGTGGAGAAGGTAGTTCTTCAATTACAATAACAGATAATACACTTCTTGGTTCTGATGCAACAGTAAAACTTTATGCAACAATACTAAAAACATCTGTTAGTCCAAAAGCAAAATCAACACAACTTTCTAAACAACTTACAGTTGGTGGAACAGACGCTGATGGTGCATATGGAACACGAGCTACAGATGAAGATATTTCATTTGGTCGTGCAGATGTTTATAGAGTGCAAGCAATACTTGATTCAGAAACAGCTGGAACTGATGCAACTCTACCAAGTCTTACGTTAACTAATACAACAGGCACTTTTGTAAGAGGAGAAAGATTTACAGGTGGTACTTCTGGTGCATTAGGTAGAACTGTTTCAACTACTACTCCTTTAAATTATACACTTATAAATGGTGTTCAAGCAGATGATTTTGTTGTAGGTGAAACTATTACTGGTGTTCACTCTGGTGCAACTGCAAATGTTTCTGCAATTACACTTGGTAGTAAAAATATTACAAACCTATTTGTTTTAGATGACGGACAACGAGATAACTATTATGACATATCAAGACTTATAAGAAAACAAGGAGCTCCCGCTCCTCTAGGTGACCTTTTAGTGGTTTATGATTATCTTGAACATGGTGCCGGAGATGTATTTACAGTTGACTCTTATACTCCACTTAATGGTCAAATGCAATACAAAGATATTCCAGTTTATTCATCTACAAGAGTTGACCCAGATGACCCAGAACCAACTGGTATATTTCCATTAAGAGACTCTTATGATTTTAGACCAAGAGTTGAAAATATTGCTGGTACGTCTTCTATTTTATCTGATACAGACACAATTACTGGTAACTCATTTAACTTTGAGAATAGACAATTTGATGGAACTGGTGCAACGACAGTTGACACACCTAAGCCTGGTAGTAATATTCAATCAGATTTTGAGTTCTATCTTCCTAAGAGAGCAACATTATTTTTGACAAAAGAAGGTGAGTTTAAGGTTGTTGAAGGTGTTTCAGCTGAAGTTCCACAACTACCAACAGATTTAGATGCTGCATTAAAACTTGCAACATTAGCAATACCAGCCTTTACTTTTTCTCCTAAAGAGATAACAATTTCAAAATTTAAAAATCAAAGATTTACTATGAAAGATATTGGTAGATTACAAGAACGTATTCAAAATATTGAATATGTAACTGCATTAAGTTTATTAGAAAAAGAAACTGCTTCTTTTGAAGTAAGAAATAGTGATACAAAACTAAATCGTTTCAAGTCTGGTTTTGTTGTAGATAACTTTACTGGACACAGAGTTGGAGATGCACTTAATAAAGATTACAAGATTGCAGTTGACCAACAAAATCAAGAGTTAAGACCTAAATGTATTATGAATAATGTTGGATTAGAAGTTGCAACAAACTTTAATGAATCTGCTGGAGTTAGTTTTTCTAGAGCTTCTTCTGGAATGGCAAGAACTGGTGACTTAATCACATTAGATTACGATCATGAAGTTTTAATCTCTCAACCATATGCAACAAGAGTTGAAAATATTCAACCATATTTAGTTGCTGGATTTACAGGAAAAGTTACCATAACTCCATCTGGAGATGAGTGGTTTGAAACAGTTAGGGCTCCTGCTCTTACAATAAACAGAGAAGGTGACTTTGATACTTTTGCGGCACAAAATGCAAACGCAATCGGTACTGTTTGGAACTCATGGGAAACACAATGGTCTGGAACAACAACCATTAATCTTGGTGAAACTTTAGTAGGTGTTGGTTGGAATGGTGAAAGATCGACAGTCACTAGAGCTTTAGACGTTACCACTTCTACTTTAAGAAGAACTGGTATTCAATCTTTTGTAGGTTCTAGAATTAATGAAGAATCAATAGGAAGTAAAGTTATTTCAAAAGGAATTGCTCCTTTTGTTAGACCTAGAGTTATATCATTTAAGGGAGAATGTTTTGCTCCTAATGCACGATTATATGTATTTTTTGACAAAGTTGATGTTTCCATTTACGTTACTCCAGCATCAAGTTTATTTACAAGTGACACAACCATTGTTGCTGGTAGTCCTTTAATTTGTGATGCAGCTGGTAATGTTGAGGGTTCTTTTCAAATTCCAGACTATAGAGGTAGAGAATTTGGTACAGTACCAGTATTTGAAACTGGTGATGTTGAATTTAGAATGACTACAAGTGAAACAAATGCAAGAAGTGGCCCGAACTCTGCACAGTTAGCACCTTTTAGTGCTGCAACTGCAACCTATCGTGCAAAAGGTATTCTTGAAACAACACAAGAAACAATTATTGCAACAAGAGAACCTATTTTAGTCCAAACATCAGTTGACCAAGAAACATCAAGAACCACAGTTGGTACTCCAAGAGTAGTAAGCAGAAGAAATTTCAGAGTACAACCACGCCAGCAGGAGCAGCAAGATGACGGAAATAGTGATCCATTAGCACAAACATTTAAAATTAGTGAAGAAGGTGGAGTTTTTATCACTAAAATAGATTATTTCTTTGCTAAAAAAGATGATAACCTACCAGTATGGGTTGAGTTAAGAAATGTGGTGAATGGTTATCCTGGCCCAAAGGTATTACCTTTTGGAAGAAAAGTTTTAACTCCATCACAAGTTAATGTTAACGCAACTACTGGAACAACTCCAACAACATTTACATTTGACTCTCCTGTGTATTTGCAAGGTGACCAAGAATACTGTATTGTTATTTTAACAGACAGTCTAGACTATCGTGTGTGGATTGCACAGATGGGTGAAACTGATATAAGTGGAACTGATAGAGTTATTTCTAAACAACCAACTCTTGGTGTATTATTTAAATCACAAAATAATACAACTTGGAACGCAATTCAAATGGAAGATATGAAGTTCACACTACATAGAGCTAAATTTAAAAATACAACTGGTACAGTTGCATTACAAAATAAATCAATCAATGAGTATAGTTCAATAACACAAGAAAATGGTACTACTACATTGAATGGTAAGTTACTTAATGCAAATCCATTAACTCTTACACACAATAGTACAGTAGTATTGGTCAAACATGATAATCATGGTATGTATTCTACTTCTAATAATGTAACAATTAGTGGTGTTAAATCTGAAGTATCAACTACTCTTGCTGCAGCCATTACTGCAACTGCAAATTCTTTAACATTAACTTCTGCAACTGGATTTGAGGCGAGTAATCTATCTTCTCGTTGTTATGTAAAAATAAATAATGAAGTTTTATTTGGTACTTTGTCTGGTACAACTATTTCAAGTTTGACTAGGGGTGTAGATACTGGATATGGTGTTGCAGTTGCACACGCAGCTGGTTCTACTGTAGAATTGTTTCAAGTATTGAAAACACCACTTACCGAAATAAACAAGACACATACTGCAATTGCAAATATTGGTATGAACTCTTATACTATAAATTTAACAACTGCACCGACAATTACTGGTTCTGAAACAACACCAAAAGCTGTTGTTGGTCTTAACAGAGTTTATGCAACAGAAAACTTTAGATTTGAAACTATGAGAAGTATAGTTAGTACTTTAGAATTACCACTTACAAGTATCGAATCAAAAATTAAAACAACCTCTGCAACAAGTCCTAGTGGTTCAGAAACTTCTTTTACAAGAGATTCTACTGGAACAACTGTTCAACTTAACGAAAACTTTAAGTTTGAAAACACTAGAATGATTGCAAGTGACGTTAATGAAACTAATGAGATGAGTGGTTTAAAGTCATTTCTTTTAGATTTAACTTTTAATAGTGAAGTGGATAATTTATCTCCAGTTTTAGATACTGATAGAATGTCCATAGTTACTGTCGGAAATATTATTGATAAAATTGATAGCAGTTCAGATGTATATCCTACAACAGATTATGTATCATCTACTGAACCTCAAGGTGATAATAACTCTGCGATTTATATCACAAGAAAAGTTTCATTACAAAATCCTGCTAATTCAATTAAAGTTTTATTTGATGCAAATAGAACTGCATCTTCTGAAATAAAAGTATTGTTTAAAAGTCTTGCAACTTCTGATGCTGCTGATTTTGATGAATTGGGTTATACTTTCTTTAATACAACTGGTGATCCAGATACAGCTGCAGCTGTATCATTGACTGATAATGATTTCCAAGAATACGAATTTACCGCTGGTACAAAAGATGATGGTAGGGGTGTGGAACTTCCAGAGTTTGTTCAGTTTTCAATTAAGATTGTATTACAAGGAACTAATGCAGCACAACCACCTCGTATTAAAAATTTACGAATTATAGCATTGGCAGAATAAGATGAAAGAGTATGTACAAGTCGAAGGACATCAAGATTTAGTTAGAGATTTGGGTTCTAATGCAATTATTAATCGCAATAAGAACGCATATGAAATTGCAAAATCAAGAGCTGCAGATGCAAGAAAACAAAGAGATGAGATTCGTAGTGCAACAAGAGAGATAAATACTTTGAAGTGTGAAATGCACGAAATCAAAGATATGTTAACAATTTTATTGGATAGGAAATAATGTCAATATCATCAGAAGAAATTACCACCTCTGCAACCCTAGAACAGTTTAGGGTTCAGTTCAATAATTTAGTTGCAGACGTTCAAGGTTTGGAGTCTGGTACAGCTAGTTTTAGTAATATTGAAGTTAAAGAAGATGGTAATCTTACTTTTGAGGGTGCAACGAATGATGGTTTTGAAACCACTATTACTGTAACTGATCCAACTGCTGATCGTACTATTACATTTCCAGATGCAACTGGTACAGTATTAATGACTGGTACAACTATTGATGGTGCAGATACATCTTTGTTATTTGGAGATAGTTCTGGAGCAACTGATGCTCGAATGAAGTTTGGTGCATCTTCTGATATACAAATTTACCATGATGGTACAAACTCTTTTATTGAAAACTCTACTGGTGCATTAAAGATTGCAACCGAATCATCTGGTATTGCAGTTACAATTGGACACACAACATCAGAAGTTACAATCGGAGATAATTTAAATATAACTGGAACACTTTCATTAGCTGGTACAGCAATTACAAAAACAGCAGCACAAATAAATGGTTCTGCAACAACTGGATTAGCGGTTGCAGTTGCAGTTGCATTATAAATAGGACAAAGGAAGAAATATGGCACAAGATTTTGAACGAAACATTGCAAGAAATATAGGAACATCTGCATCAACTATTTTTACTGCTGACAGTGATGATGCTGTCGTAGGAATTAATCTTGCAAATGTTACAAGTAACCAAATCAAAGCAAGTGTCTTTATAACAAGTAGTAGTAATGATTATTATCTTGTAAAAGATGCACCAATACCAGCTTCATCAGCATTACAGATTTTAGATGGTGGTGCAAAGTTTGTTCTTCAAAGTGGAGATGCACTTAAAGTTCAGTCAGATACAGCTAGTTCAATTGATGCTTGGATTTCAAGAGTTGATTCAATTAGTGAATAGGAGTAATTAATGCCTTACATAGGAAGTTCAATCGCTACAAATTATGGATCAACCATTAGAGATAACTTTACTGGTGATGGTAGTGCGACTGCATTTACTCTTTCAAGAAACGCAACTTCAGAAAATGACTTAGAGGTTTTTATTGGGAACGTAAGACAACAGCCAGGAAGTGCATATACTGTTTCTGCAAACACTCTTACATTTACTGGTACTCCAGCAAACGGAGAAGTTATTTATGTCGTGCATCAAGGGGGTGCGTTACAAACTGTAAGAGCTCCAGTAGATCATGGTTCAAGAGATTTTCGTTTATCTGGAGATGGTCAAAAGATTTCTTTTGGTGTAGACAATGATGTAACAATGACTCATGTTACAGATAGTGGTATCGCATTTAAAAATGCAAACACTACTGACGATAAACCATTTACTTTAGTTTTACAAACTGGTGAAACAGATATTGCTGCAAGTGATAAACTTGGAGTTATTAATTTCCAAGCACCAGATGAAGCCACTGGTACAGATGCAATCCTTGTTGCTGCTGGTATAGAGGCAGTATCAGAGGGTGACTTTAGTGCATCAAGTAATGCAACAAAGTTATCTTTTCTAACTGGTTCAAGTGGAACTGCAACTGAAAAAATGTCAATATCCTCTGGTGGTAATGTTGATGTTACTGGTAACATGACTGTGGGTGGTAACTTAGACGTTACTGGTACAGTAAGTTTTAGTGAGAACAATGTAACAGACGTTGGTATTATGAGTTTGGATACTCTTAGAGGTGATGCAGATACAGATACTTCAATATCTTTTTCTAATGATAATACAATGGTATTTGCAACTGGTGGGTCAACTGCATTAACACTAGATGGTTCACAGAATACAACACTAGCAGGAACATTAACTGCTGTAACTTCTATCGGTATTGGTAGTGCAGTATTAACAGAAGCAGAAATGGAAATGCTTGATGGTATTACTGCTGGAACTGCAGCTGCAAACAAAGCAGTAGTTCTTGATGGAAGTAAAAACATTGCGACAATAGGAACTATAGGTTCTGGTAACATTACATCAAGTGGTACAATACAAGGTACAACAATAACTGCGACAACTGCTTTTGTTCCAGATGCATCAGACGGAGCTGCATTAGGAACAAGTTCTTTAGAGTTCTCTGATTTATTCCTCGCAGATGGTGCTGTTATTAATTTTGGTGCAGACCAAGATATTAATATTACTCATGTTGCTGATACTGGTCTTACAACAAATGCAGACTTTACTGTAGGAGATGACTTATTTGTTTCTGGTGGACTTATTGACCTTAAAAATACTGGTACAGTTTCAACAATAAAATTTTATTGTGAGAGTTCAAACGCACACGCACAATCACTTGTAGCTGCACCACACTCTGAAGGTGCAACAAACACTCTTACTTTGCCAGGCACAGGTGGAGATGCTCGTTTAGTATCAACATCTTCAACTGCAACTCTTACAAACAAAACTCTTACAAATCCACAGATTGGAACTTCAATAATTCCATCAAGTGCTGATGGTGCAACTCTAGGTACTGCATCAGCAGAATTTTCAGATTTATTTCTTGCTGATGGTGGACAAATATTATTTGGTAATGACCAAGATGTAACAATAACACATGATGCAGATGATGGTTTAATATTTAAGTCAATCGCAACTGCTGATAATA
>Ga0209631_10008204_pt1 | contig 10240 bp, 10 predicted proteins | sample COG_08_FD_184752 | JGI IMG/M metagenome (GOLD analysis project Ga0209631, IMG submission 184752) | Pelagic Microbial community sample from North Sea - COGITO 998_met_08 (SPAdes) (version 2) | ecosystem: Environmental > Aquatic > Marine > Neritic zone/Coastal water | place: Helgoland, sampling...
AATCTTCCCTGCTTTGGACGTCGACGTCGAAGATGTGCTTTCCGCAGCAGCCACCAAGTGGAACTTCCACCGCTACACCCCCGGTGTTGGTGTTGGTGGTCACTGCATCCCCGTTGATCCATACTACATGATTCAGCGAGCAGCCGATGTTGGTGTGCCTGCCGGCCTCATCACAGCCGCACGGGCCGTCAACCGCTCGATGCCAAGCCACGTTGCTGGCGTATTGAGCGACATCATGTGGAATGCGAAAGTGTCAGCAGATGATGCAAAAGTGCTCCTCCTTGGTTGGTCGTACAAAGCAGAAGTTGGTGATCCACGTGAAACGCCAGCTGAACCATTGGCTGAAACCCTCATGTCAAAAGGCATCACTGTTGGCGCATGGGATCCTCACCTTGACAGCAACAGCTTCCCTGAAGGGGTTCAGGAAATCTCTGATCTATCATCCGCTGAAGGATACGACATGGTCGTGCTCGTGACCGCCCACAAAGCATGCTTGGAACTTGATTGGCAAGCACTTCTTTCGAACATGCGCACGCCGTTGCTGTACGATGGCCGCCGAGTTTTGGACCTCGACACCCTCAAATCAATCGGTTGGCAATGCTATGCCGTGGGTAAGCCCCTTGGCGAATAGAGCCAAACGCACGAACTCAATAGCAAACGGTTAAACAAGCCTCACTTTTCGACAGGTTTGTAGGTTGATTCCTTAGGGTGTACTGAATGAAATATCTGCTCAAATGCCTCGGAACAGGAGACCTCATCGAAGACACTTACACCCTCAAATACACCGAAAACGCTCTTCTCCGGGCACAATTCGACGGTCCAATGGAAGTCAAACCCCTCGAAGGCGTGTGGAAGTACCTCGATTGGATCCCGACCTCCACCTCAAACGAGTATGTGGCAGGAACCACGACGTACAAGGCAGAAGCTCTCGGCGATGCATTGGGTATGAGCAACCTCTGGGTCACCTTCCACGGTTATTGGCCAGAAAAGGGCGCGATGTGCCCCACTGGCAGTTTCAAGGACATGGAAGCCGTTCCAACCATTCAGCGATTGCACGATCATGGGTGCACAGGCCTCATCTGTGCCAGTGCCGGAAACACTGCACGCGGATTCACACATTTCTGCGGTCTTGCAGACATGCCTCTGATTGTGGTGGTTGGCAAGGATCACGGTCACCGAATTTGGACCAAGAAAGGCCACCCGACCGATTCAGTCAAGGTCGTTGTCGTTGAAAACGGTGACTATTATGATGCGAAAACAGTCGCCAAAGGCATTGCAAAGGAACTCACAGGTTGGCAAATGGAAGGCAGCGTCCACAACGTTGCTCGGCGCGACGGGATTGGTTCACTGATCCTTGATGCTGCGTTCACGATTGGTGCAATGCCGGCACATTACTTCCAAGGCATTGGCGGCGGGCCAGGTCCAATTGGCGTGCATGAAATGGCTGAACGTTTGATTGAAGCCGGTCAATTTGAAGGTCCAGCTCCACGGCAACATTTGTCACAAAATGTGGAACACTCCCCGATTCACAACGCTTGGCAGGCCAAAAGAGACCACCTGATTGACGAAGATTTCCCCCCACATGATGTCGAAGTGTATTCTGATTACCTGATGAACAAGGGCCCAGCCTATCACCAAGTGGGTGGCGTTCATGACATCCTCAAGGCCTCAAACGGCCAAACCTACATTGTTGAGAAAGAGACTGCAGTGGCTGCAAAAACCCTCTTCGAATCGATTGAAGGCATCGACATCATGACGCCAGGCGGGGTTGCCCTCGCAAGCCTCCAACAGGCATTGGCCTCTGGAGAAATTGACCCTGATGAGTGCACAGTGCTCAACATCAGCGGTGGTGGCGTTGAGCGCCTCAAGCGTGAATATGAGACCGCTCCCGTTGAGCCGTGGCTTCGCGTCACGAAGGAAAACGGCGCTCAGATGATCATCGACGCTCTTGCCCGAGATTGAGCAAAGCTTGGCAAAGGGTAGGCACTGAAAAGGCCAACCACTTAGCTGATCTTCGTGCGATATCTGTTTCGTTAAAATAAACATCAGGCTATGTACTCAAGTGTCTGTTCCAAACTCATGCTCACCGGTCACATTGTGGCGTTAAGGTCATCCATCAAGACGCTCATACTGATTGGCGGGATGGGTGCGATCGGGGCAGGTGTTCTGACCGTGGGAATGGGTATGGATACGCCCTGGGCTCCTTGGGAGCGGCAAGTGGACACCATGTTCCCTCCCGTGTTGTTTACGCTGGCAAGCTTCGTGGCTACAGTTGCCTTTTGTGCAACCACAGTTATTTTTCACACGCTGTTGAAGACGGTCACGAGCAACCCCGACAAGTGGTGGAGGGCCAGTGGCGCTCTGTTTTTGTTGGCTTACGGAATGTTCTCGTTTGGATCAGGGACTCTACAAGCAGCCATCATGCTGAACATCTTGCATTTGATTGTGGGCCTTCCAGCCCTCGCTCTTCTTCCATCCGCAGTTCGCCACGATGGTCCTTCATCGAGCATCAGCCTTGCCGGTCATCGCCATCCGGTGGATGCGGTGGTTCATTGAACATTAGATGCCGGCGTTGTCCGACCCGTTGAATAACCCGCGGCTTGGGTGAACAAATCCTCGAAGGCGTCAATGGTGCCGTCAAGAGGCTTGGCATAACCCCCACCCATGAACACCACAACGGGTACGTTGTGCTTGCTTGCTCGCTCGAATACAATCTCATTTCGTCGCTGCATTCCAGTTCGAGTCACGTTGAGTTTCCCCAAAGCGTCTGCGGCCAAGGCGTCAACACCGGCTTGGAAGAGCAACAATTCAGGTTGATCTTCAAAACAAAGGTCCAACGCTTCCTCCACCGCCTCGAGGTAGCGTATGTCACCACTTTCAGCCGCGATTGGTAAATCATAATCGCTGCTTGACTTTCGAAATGGGAAGTTCACATCGCAATGAACCGACACCGTGAGGGCTTCTGGGACGTGTTGGAGTGTCGTTGCTGTGCCGTCCCCCTGGTGAACATCAAGGTCGAGCACGGCCACCCTGCGAACGTTGAGGTTCTTCAAAGCGTGAAGTGCGCAGACGGCTAGATCGTTGAAAACGCAATAACCTGAGCCGAAATTTCGGTGTGCATGGTGCGTTCCCCCAGCCATATTTGCTGAAATCCCACCGAATTGGACCGCATGTTCGGTCGCCTCCAAAGCCCCACCCATCAGCAAAAGAGTTCTTTGGACCATGTTTTCGGTCCATGGCGTCAGCCCGATGCGTTTGATTTCCTTCTCCGTGAGGGTGCCGGCTAGGAAGCGGTCGACATATTCTGCATCATGGGCCAACAAAAGATGCTCTCGCTTGATTGGTTTTGGCGTGTGAATTTCGATGAAGGCATCCCCTTCAGCCTGTTCTTGCTTGCCTGTGCGGTAAGGTGTGAGGCGTTCAAGCACGCGAACATATCGATCCCGGGGGAATCGAGCGTCTGGATGAATGCCATCGGTGTAGAGCGGGTGGTACCACATCGGAAGGCCGCTGTGGCTCAAGAGAATCACACCTCAGTATGCGTCATCAATGAAGGTTCAGAAGATGAAGGGCATCAGGCCTTTCGCCCTTCGTCCCACATCGCTTGCATGCTTCCATCTTGGAGCATTTCAAGAGCGATGTCAGATCCGCCAATCAGTTCACCGTTGATGAACACTTGTGGCATGGTCGGGAAGTCTGACCAAGCGCAAACTGAAGGAATGGCACGTGGGTCTGAGAGAATGTTGACGGCAGCAAACGGCTCACCGACTTTCTCAGAAAACTGTTGCATCACTTGTGCAGCACGGTTCGAAAAGCCGCACTGTGGTTGATTCGGGTTGCCTTTCATGAACAACACGAGGTTGTGTTCATCGACGATTGCTTGCAGCTCTTCAGGTGTCCAATCCATTCATTTCACTCCTTTTTGTTTTTGTTGATTCGGCGAATATGTACGCCTTGTCCGCCCCCGTGGGGATCGAATGCCGTGTCGCCAGCCACTTCGGCTTGGGCGGGGGTCATGCACTTGAGGTCAAGCGCATGAACGGGATGAGGGATGTGTTGCTTCATGACGGCAAGCACCGTCTTTTGGCGTTGCAGCGGGCGAACACCATCGAAGGATTCGGAGATGACTCTGACGTGAAAGTGGTCGCCAGATCCGTGCAGGTCAACGACTTCAATCACCGCTTCGGGAACAGCCTTACGCACTTCTGCTTCGACCCACTCGCTGCTGACCATGCTGACGCCTCAACTTGGCCTGTCAGTTGATGGCTTTGAACCTGCGCTCGGTCAAGCGATGCTTGAAGGGCTGGCCCAGCCAGCCGTTGCCATGGGCGCGGCACCACATCCATCCGAGGCACGCCAGCCCAATATGGGGCGTGATTCGGCGTGGCTTGGTGGTGCAGATCTCATTGCTGTGTTTTTGGCTCTATTCGGCCAAGTTCTGTTGACACGCGCACTGAGCACCGAAGATTTCGGTTTGTTTATCATCGCCTTTGATGCCTTTGCTACCTTATTTCTCATCGTTGATTTGGGTTTACCAACCCTCCTTGCTCGCGACGGTGCGAAAGCATTGCATCGGGTTTGGTCGAGCATTCTCCGCATCTATCGATTGCAAGCGATGGTTCTCGTCCCATTCCTCTTGGTGGCGTTCATCCTCACTCCACTGATCGATTCAAACTGGCGATCTCACGCTCCGTTGCTGCTGTTGTGTGCGGGCATTGCGCTTGCCCACATCGCCTCCTATGCACCAAGAACAGCACTTCGTGTGGCGGGAGAAGCACGGCTTGAGGCCATAACGAAACTCGTTGAGCGCGGCGTCACAGTCACGGGATACGCAGTCTTTTTCTGGCTTGGCTCAACTTCTGTGACGATGTTCGCCCTGGCCTTTTTCATCGGCGCTTGTTTTGGCTTGATCATCGCCTTGTTCTGGTCCAGCCGTTTGCTGAAGAACCACACATCCGACGGCACAGACGTCGACTTGGGTGCCATTTGGGAAAACAACACGACGCTTCTTTTGCATGCCCTGCCATTTGCCATCACCCTTGGCGTGCTGCCATACGTTGTTCGAATTGAGAAATTTATTCTCAGCGGGGCGCTCGGACTTGACGCAGCAGCTTTGTTCCATGTCGCCCAACTCGCATGGTTAGCAGGATTGGTGGTGCCTCAAGCCATGCGAGCAGCCCTTCTGCCACTGTTAGGGGAGCGAAGGGATCGACCCGAGGCGTTTGCTGAACAAATGAATCGTTCACTGGATTTCTGCTTGGCCCTGTTGCCCTATGGGTTGTACGGTGGGGCAGCAGTGGTTTGGCTGATTCTACCGTTAGCCTTCCCCTCCCAATACACCGATGGATCACTTGATGGATCGGCGGTTGAATTGTTCATGGTTCTGTTGTTTGGTTGGTGTTGCACGCTTTTGGCAACGCCGACATACACCGCCCTACAGGCCGGCTCGAAACCATGGCATTTCACGGCCTTCATCGGCGCTGTCGTCGCTTTTGCTGCCCTTGTAGGAAGTGCGCTCATCACTTGGCAAGCCGATTTTTCGAATCAACGTGGCATTCTTGCTGCAGCGATTGCCTCAAGCAGCACGGCGGCTTTCATGCTCATCTTGTCGTTGCGAATGGCTGGTCCTGAAGGTTATGTCCGCCATCGGTTGAACGAATGGGGGGCCGGTTTGGGGCTTGCTTTAGCAACATGCATTGGTCTCGTGGCCTTTTTGCCGTTGGCCTTGGTTGGCCTTGGGCTGTTTTTGTTTACCCCGAAAGGCCTTGCAGCACTTCGTCCCACTGAGCCATGACCCATGGTTGGCTAAATCGCTCAGGCAGTTCGAACGCGTCCTCCCAACGCATGCTCAATGCTGCTTCACACGCATCGGCAAGCAATTCAGCAGTGGGGTGATCCACAACACACGCTTCTGGAAGGTATTCGGCAACATCACCAACGTTTACAGCAACAACAGGGGTTCCACACACCATCGATTCCTTGGCGACAAGGGGTCCAGATTCTCGCTTTGAGGTGATCAAAGTGACGTCAGCCACAAGCATTCGGTCCCACACAATGGGTCGTGGTTGTTGTTTGAGGGTGGTGATGCCAACAATCCAACCTCGCTGTTCTAAGAGTTCACCACACCTGAGGGCCAACATGTGGTTTTTTTCAGGTCTTCGCGGGTCGGCTGGGAACAGAATGTCGATGTTTGATTTTCGCCAGCGTTTTTTGGATGGCTTCATTGGTCGAAGCCATTCATCCTCGACCGCGACATGACAAGGAATCATCGACGTCGATTCACTTGGTCGCCCAGCGTCGACCGCGCGTTGTTCAAGACGTTTGGATACGGCTACGAGGTGGTTTGGTGATCGAATCAGCGATTGCATGGTTGCGCCCACAGAAGGGTGCTCAAGGCCCACATCAATGTCCCATCCGTGAACCACTGCTGCCCAGGGAATCGCCCATCGCTTGGAGAGTTTTTCCGCTAACATTCCAGCGGGCCATAGGGTGTGGCACACGATTGATTCGGGTCGCCAGTCGCCAAGCCAACGCTCGACGGACGCCGCACTTCGTCGGACGCTGAACGAGGTGAGGGACGGCCATGGATGTTCGGGTAATGCGGTGTACCGCGGTGCGAAGACCTTGATGCCACCGTGCTCAAAGGTTCGGGGCGCCTTTGCAACCCCCGTTAGGGTTGAACGGCGTGCTTCTTGATAACGAAGCATCCTTGGAAGGCAGTTTACAACGCGGACATCATGCCCTTGTTCCTTCAGGGCGAGCGCATGGTCGGCCACGAAGGTTCCACGCGCTGCGTTTGTTGGCAGAGGGTAGAGCAAGGACACGAGCAAGATGCGCATGACGCCGACACTCCTTCATCATCCTTCAAGTGCTGTATGAATCACTGCGAGGTTTTCACTGAGCGAGGCTTTGTCGTTGAACAAACCAGAGCCAACAACACAGTTGCTGACGCCCCATGATTGCAGCATAGCGATGTTGTGTGCCTTGACGCCGCCATCGATTTGAATCTGTACGGGGCGCCCTCCATCGGCGACTTGTTGATCAATGGCCGCCTTGAGGGTGCGGATTTTCTTTTCCACGGTAGGAATGAATGACTGACCTCCAAAACCAGGATTGACGCTCATGACCAGCACCAAATCCAACTCCGAGAGCACTTCAAGCGCAGCATCCACTGGTGTCCCGGGGTTCAGAACAACCCCAACGGTCGCACCAGCAGCACGGATTGCGGTGACGAGCCGGTGAAGGTGGGTGGCAGCTTCGACGTGAACTGAAAGATGGTTGCAACCGGCGTCAATGTAATCCTGAAAGCATGATTCAGCGTTCGTGATCATCAAGTGCGCGTCAAACACAGCCTCGTCGCCCAGCGCCTTCCGCAATGACTTGATCACGGGTGGTCCAAAGGTGAGGTTGGGGACAAAATTCCCGTCCATGACGTCGAGGTGCAGCCAATCAAGCCCGGCATCAAGGGCTTCTTTACAGTCGCTTGCAAGGTCGGCCAAATCAGCCGTGAGAACGCTCGGTGCTATGATCATGAAACCGCCTTCACCTCTCCCAAGTGGGGCCGTATGATGAGGATTCCGACCCGATATCGTGCCAAATAGCGTACAAAGACTCATAATCTTCGGGCCGAAGGAACCTCAAGGTGAGCCCATGGGTGAAGTAAGAGCAGTGACCGACAGCGAATTTGAAACAACGGTCAACGGAAACAATTGGGTTCTCGTTGATTTTTGGGCTCCTTGGTGTGGCCCATGCAAGGCATTGGGCCCTGTTTTGACCCAAGTTGCCGGAGAGCGTGACATCCTAATTGCCAAGGTTGACACGGATTCCAATCCAATGAATGCAGGCCGACTGGGCGTGCGCGGCATTCCTGCCATGTTCCTCTACAACAACGGAAAACTCGTTGGCCAAAAAAGTGGAGCAATGCCAAAGGCCGCAGTGCTTCAATGGGTCGATGAGCACATGACCGCTGAAGATTTCTGATTCAAGAATTCAAACTCGCTTTGCGTCGTTCCTGTGAGGAACCAACATCCCGAAGCAATCGCTCGCGAAGCGCCTCGTGCAACCACATGCCTTCCTCAAGATCGATCAACAGACCGTGCTTAAGCAAGTTCTGAGGGGGGACTCCATCCCATCCTACGGCTTTCGCCAATGACTTCCACGGCATAGGCTTGTCAGCCAAGGCCAATGTCGCCAGGAGATCTTGTTCATGTTCTGGCAATGAGGTGAGGATTTCTTCATCCAAAAATCGCAACCAATCGTTATGTGTCGGCTGGCCATACAATTCCAGCAATTCCAGTGCCAAGGGGTGGCCTCCAGTGGCGGCATGCACTTCGTCGGCTTCGGCTTGAGAAGGGTGATCAAGGTCTTTCAACCACGCTTTCGTTTCTTCCAAACTCAGCCCTGAGACGGGGTATTCTTGCACAAGCCCTCGTGTGTGGACATCCCTACGGTCATAGATTTTCAGTGTCGTTCGAGAAATGAACACCAAACGCAGGGGTGCCTTTGTTGAAATCTGCAACAACGCTCCAAGCAAATCCTTGGCCTGATCCTCCAAGTGGTGGACATCATCGAGGACGATGAGCCAATAGGGCGGTGGGCCCCCTGCTTCGTCCTTAAACCGCTCACGGATTGTTCGAGCATCAGTCAGGTAGGTCAGCAACCTGCGTCGCCAAGCATCCACGTTGATTTTGCCTCCAGGGGCGAGGGGGAGCGTTTCAATCAAGTTGTAAGGATCGTGAGATTCATCGATTCCAAATCGATGAAGCAGGCTTGTCGCAAGCCCAAGCGAACGGTCCCATGGTTGGCAAGGGTACCAGCACACCGAAAGGTACGGGTCGTCTTCAAGCAATTGATGAAGCCAGTGAGCAACGAGGGTTGATTTTCCAATTCCGGCTATGCCGTGCACGACTGCACAGGGCTTCCGCTGCTCGAACCAAGTTTGCAATGCCTCCAGTTCAACTTCTCTCCCGTGGACTGGGCGTGTCTCAGGTGGCCGATTGTTGTAGGTGGCATGTGCGCCAGTCATTGGTGTCAACCGTCCGGGTGCAGGCAGAGCATCATCCGACTTCTGAATGCGACCAAATCGAATATCGCCATAGGTGAGGACGCCCTCATGTTGGGCATGAAGCAAGATCTGCAACAAAGAAATGTCTGCTTCGAGGCGCTCTGCAGCTTCCTTTGCATGAACCTCTAACAGTTCACCTTCATTGTTGCGAAGGAGAATTTTTGTTTGACCCAATTCAGAGCGTCGTTCTGCAGCTCTTTGCCGCCCAGTCTCGCTCAGTTGCCATGTTTTTTGCCGTCGCTCTTCGCCCCTGATTGAGCGCGTGTGTTCATCAACAGCACCGTCTTTGAGCAAGGTTCGCATGGCCCGGCTCACATTTGGAGGGTGTTGGGCGCAAGCCTCTGCAATTCCTGGCCGAGTCAACTCAGGGCCAACAACGTACCGATCTGCTTGGGCTTCATGGTCGTCCAGATGCAGCAATACGCGGTCCAAAACCGCAACACTGACCTTTGGAAGACCTTCGCTCACATCGATGGCTGAGGCGGCGTTGTTTCTCAACACTTCCCTTCGCTGACCCCCATTATTATGGTTCGCCCGGCATTTTTTGTTTACACATCAACACCACAAGACCTTTTATGCCTGAAAGCACGGAAGGCCATGTCTCGCAGATTGAATGGCATCCTGTTGATTTTTCTCATGTCAGCAATGGCCCTCTCCCCCCTCGCCATGGGCGCAGATTCTGACGGCGACGGGGTTGAAGATTCAGTTGATGATTGTCGATTTGCTGCGGGCACATCAACCGTTGACCGAGACGGCTGCCCAGACCGCGATGGCGATGGAACCTCGGACTTCAACGATGGCTGGTCGGTCAACAATCCGAACTTTCAAAATGAGTTCACAACCAATTCGAACACCGATTACTACGATGTTGATTATTCCCCGACGGGCGAATTTATTGTGACCGGGTCAGAAGATGGTTTTGTTCGAGTATGGAACGCGTCGACGCACATCAACATACGTTCGGTTAACGCAAACCCGAACAGTGGCGCAGTGACCTCGGTCTCCTGGTCGCCAGATGGACAGTATGTCGCAGCAGGCTTAGATGACGATTCAATGAACATCTATTATGCGACCAATTTGTCCTCAGTGCACGGCAACATTGGCGTCGATGTGGGTGGTGGCGATTATGTCAACGATGTCGAATTTTCACCAAACAGTGACCTGGTAGCTGTCTCA
>Ga0209631_10008210_pt1 | contig 10234 bp, 10 predicted proteins | sample COG_08_FD_184752 | JGI IMG/M metagenome (GOLD analysis project Ga0209631, IMG submission 184752) | Pelagic Microbial community sample from North Sea - COGITO 998_met_08 (SPAdes) (version 2) | ecosystem: Environmental > Aquatic > Marine > Neritic zone/Coastal water | place: Helgoland, sampling...
GAGCTTTTATTATAAATTCAACACCTACACTGCATTTGGTATAAAAGATATAATAATATGATATAGAATTATTCTGTATATTATATTATAACTATGAATGAAGAAATATTAGATATATTGATACATAAATCGCGTATACCATACTATGTTATGCATAAGCACATAATCCCGTATACATATCTACCTCAGTCGAAAATATTATTACATAATATTCGGAATTATAAACAAGACATAAATTTAATTGAAGACATATATTTCACGCAATATAATGAGTTTATTCTGTTAGTTGATTTATTGGGGTTCTATAATTACTATATGAATACAAAAAGTATCAGTGAGAGATTACAAACACTATTAACACGGCACATTATGTTAAAAAACAAAGATGTAATTGAATTAAACCATATTATGATATCGTGTATCAAACCGGGTATGCGAAAACGAAGTATTAAGCTTATATGGGGACTCATGTCACCCGAAGAGAGAACCCGATTCATTAATGATTATGTATTAGATAATATGACAGTTTGATGAAAAATTGATTTAATATAATTCGCACTAACATACATAAAATAATAGTTATATATTCTATAACAATGAACCCTACTGTTTCAACCGTATCGGAAGATGGTGATCTTTATAAATTTACATTATCTGGTATAAATGTCAGTTTAGCAAATGCGATTCGTCGAACTATCTTGTCTGATATTCCTACCTTGGCGTTTGATGCTGAAAATAAGGAACATTGTCAAATTGAAAAAAACACAGGTCGTCTTCATAATGAAATTCTAAAACATCGTTTGTGTTGTATCCCTATTCATATGAATGAATTAGACGTTCTTCCGGGTAATTACGTAATGGAACTAGATAAGCATAATGATGGTGATAATATGATTTATATTACTACTGAAGATTTTAAAATTAAAAATAAGACCACGAACAACTATTTAACTGCCGAAGAAACCCGTAATATATTTCCACCTTCTCTAAAAACAAACATGTTTCTTGATTTTGCAAGATTGCGATCAAAGATTGGACCTACTATACCCGGAGAACATATTAAATTAACATGTGAGTTTACAGTAAGAACATCTAAGGATAGCAATACGTATAATGTAGTTTCAAAATGTGCGTATGGAAATACGATTGATGCGGTAAAGGCAAAGGAAATGTGGGAAGGTATAGAAAGCAAAATGCGTTCTGAATCATCAACAACTGATGAGATTTCTTTCCAAAAGAAAAATTACTATTTACTTGACGCACAAAGGTCTTATTTAAAAGACAGTTTTGACTATGTAATTCAAACCGTGGGAGTATATACCAATAAAGACATTATGAAAAAGGCATGTGTAGTCCTTCAAAATAAGTTAGTAGAGTTCGTACAGAATGTAGATTCTGGCATAATTCCTATTACGGTTAGTGAAACCACCATAGATAACTGTTATGATATTATATTGGAAAATGAAGATTATACATTAGGTAAAACATTGGAATATATTCTTTATGAAAACTACTACAATGGCGAAAAGGCTCTAACATTTTGCGGGTTTAAAAAGTTTCATCCACATAACGATGATAGTACATTGCGAATTGCGTTCGGAAAACCTTCAGATAAGCTTATTGTAGGTCAATATCTAAAAAATGCGGCAATAGATGCGAAAGAGGTTTTTAAGAAAATTCATGGATTATTCTAACTTGCGTTTGTTGATAATAATTTTACAATAAATAACAAATATTTTTTATTGTAAAATTGATAGCTGTATATTTGCATAAATGATAGCAATCAGGTCTATAATGAACTCATCTATTTTGAAGTGCTTAGAATTGTGTTGTTTTAGAAATAAACAAAATGAAAATATATTGTATAAAATGTCCTCTGATATGACAACATTATTACAAAATATAGAGTACGCTGATACTTCTCCATTTGTACCTCCTATACATTTTGGAAAAGTAATTAAAGTGTATGATGGAGATACTATTACAATTGCGTCAGTTTTACCCAATACAACTGAACCGATATATCGTTTTTCAGTCAGATTAAATGGTATCGATACTCCCGAAATAAGAGGGAAAACCCCTGAAGAAAAGGAGCTCGCAATACTAGCACGAGATGAGCTATATAATAAGATTTACGGGAAAATGGTAACTCTTGAAAATGTAGGTACTGAAAAGTATGGACGTATTCTTGCGGATGTGTATCTCGACGAAGAACACATAAATGAATGGTTAGTAAGTAAAGAATATGCTGTACGTTATGATGGTGGAACCAAATATAGGCCGGTTAGTTGGGGAGTGTTGGAAAATTGAAAAGCCCAAAATATATAGTATTGTTGACATACAATATATTTAATATGGAAAGACGATTGAATAAGAAATTTGAAGATTATATCACCTTGTTTAAAAATGACATTCGTGATAAAATAAATAGGGTGCAATTTGACGAAACCGATAAAATAAACGAATTGATGGGGTATGTATACGATTATGAACGTTTGATTTTTAAGAAAGAAGATATTTCCAAGCGAAAACGCGTAAAAAATACAATCCCTGAGACAAACCGATGTAATGCTCGACGAGCAAATAACGAACAATGCACTCGTCGTAAACGGGATGGATGTGAATATTGTGGAACACATATCAAGGGAACTCCTCATGGGCTGATTACCGAAAATATAACTTCACATGATGTAACTCACAAATTAGAAATAAGAGCACAAGAAATAGGCGGTATTGTTTATTATATAGATGACAATACAAATGTGTATAATACTGAAGATGTAATGAATAATAAAGAAAATCCAAGCATTATAGCTAAATATATTAATCGTAATGGTACATACTCTATTCCTGAATTCGGACTGTAAATTATAATTATTAGTCAGTTGTTTTAGATATTTTACGAGTGATATTTTCTTTTGTTACTTCTGTTCGATTTTCTTTTATAAAATTATTAATTTCAGATGCTTGTGATAAATCCCCATTATAGTATTTAGTCAATATATCAAGTAATATCTTGTTATTAATCGGTTTTTTTACATTTTTCTTGGTATAGCATATTTTCCCATCATTTAAATCAAAACAGTCAATATCATTTGATTTCATTGTTTCCATTAGTGAATCGTTCATTCGTTTTTTATCTTGTCTTCGTGTGGAAATTTCTTTTTGTAGTTGTCGTATTTCGTTATCTATGCGTACCCATTCTTTTACTATCTGGATTAGCTGCTTTTGGTTTTCACCCATTTATAACATATAAACCTATATAACTTTATATTTGTTATATGTTATTTGTATGAATATTTTATATTGCGATATTATATTAAATGATATTTACAACTAAACATGGTAAAGCGGTTACCCAAGATGAAATTCGACGAATACAACCTCCGCGAGTGAATTTATATGCGTCGCATATTATAACCAAATCACGAGTAATGCCATCGTCGACACAACGCATAGCACCAAGTGACGGTGACCGTATGAGATGGGGCGCGCCTACATGGATGTTTTTTCATATGATACCCGAAAAGTTGTCTGATACGAATTTTATAAATAACAAAGCTAGCGTTATACAATTAATAACAACTATATGTAATAACTTGCCTTGTCCGTCATGTAGTCAACATGCTACACAGTATATGAAAAAGGTAAATTTTAATGCGATCCATACAACCGAAGATTTAAAAAAAATGCTGTATATATTTCATAATTCTGTGAATGAAAGAAAGAAATATGCTGAGTTCTCGTATGACGATTTAAATGAAAAATATAGTAATCTTGAATTTAATCAAGTAGTAAACAAATTTATGTTTCATTTTCAACAAAAAGTGTACGCAATTAATTTAATCGCACAACAGATTAGTAGACAAAAAAATGTCGCTGTAGTAAAAAAATGGATTGTCGATAATACGCATCTTTTTCAATAAAAATAATATTTTATATTTGTATTGAAATATTTAACCGCTTATGTTCTTGGATATTAATTTACCATTCTTATATACATTGCATTTAAATGTGCTTTTTGATGGTTTGGAACATACTTCTCTGTTTGATAGGGAACTAAAATACATAAGAGAAGGGCTTTTGCCTTTAGAAATTATATACGCCCATAACCAACCAATTCCTCCACCTATACCTAAAGAGGCAGTTAACTGACCGAATGAATAACAACTATTATTCATATTCCATATGAAATCAAATGCGATCAATATCGGGAAGAACACTAAAGTTGGGATATTCTGCATAAGCAATTCGGAATTGATCATTGAATATAGTAAGTATGCGAATGTATATGCAAGTGCGGATTGACCGAGTGGTAAATCTGATAAACTATCTGATTGTCCGATTGTCAAAACATTACAAATTTCAGGTGAATTTTCGGGACGTTGTAGGTCCTTTACAAACGGTAATGATTTACCCGCTACCATTGTTATGAATGAACTAAATAGTAACCCTACTAAATATATAAATCCCTTGAAATCTTGATTAAATATAGAAGCTAAAGTAAAAAAAGATGCTAACACGAACGGGGCTAAACGTAGGAATAAGTAACCAAAACCAATGACGTTTAAATCCATATTGTTAATATTATAATATAACAATATATTTGTTTACTATGTGAATATCAGTTTGAAAACATCATGTATTGTAGATACTTCGTGAAAGTTTATACCTTCATATATGAAATCGTCATTCATACTTTTCCACTCCCGACAATCGCGAGCATTTTCCTTTGGATATATGAACGTTTTTACACCCGCCTTTATTCCACCAGATATCTTCATATCAAGTCCACCAATAGCAGTTACTTCGCCTTGTAGGTTGATTTCACCGGTGATTGCGATTGTATTATCTATATTTTTATTATTGAATAAACTATATATTGCGGTTGTTATCGCAGCTCCAGCAGACGGTCCATCCTTTGATGTGCTGCCTTCGGGACAATGGATATGAAGCCCTTGACATCTCGTTTCTGAAAACTCTGTTATTAGTTTCTTCTTTGTAATATTTGGGGTTAAATTCCATGCTAACGATTTTGCTACATTCATACTTTCTTTCATTACATCTCCTTGTAGACCAGTTAACCGTAAATCTAAAAATATAGATGATGGATATAACATTGTTTGGATAGGTATAATGCCTCCTCTGCCGAGAGAATTCGCCCATAATCCATTTATTATACCAACAATAGGTGACGCATGAATTCGTTTTTCTGTTATTTTATGGTATTTTGGCAAGTATTTTGTTTCTAGGATTTCGGCGGTTACTTTTATAGGGAGCTCTAGTTCATTATCGTTATTTTTTAAAATATCTAGATTAACTTCCCCATATAAATCAAATAACAGTTCTTTTAGTTTTCTTACACCAGGTTCCATTGTATATTTATCAATTATATGTTCTATCATATTGTCGTCTAACTCGACCACGTTATTAAATCCCATTTTCTTATTAATTTCAGGTAATATAAACCGATTTACAATGACTACTTTTTCAGTGGTTGTCAAGTTCTCAAACTTTATCCTGTGAATTCGGTCTAACAACACTTTATCTATTTGGTCTGGATCATTATACGAAAAAATAAACAATGCTTTTGACAAATCAATATCAATCCCACTGAAATACTTGTCTTGGAATGAATCATTTTGCGTTTGGTCTATTAAATGAGTGAATATACCGATTATTTCACGACCATTCTCAGTCTTACTCACTTTATCAAGCTCATCTATATATATTATCGGATTCATACATTTTGATTCCATCAAAATGTCAACTATTCTTCCCCATGTTGAATTCATATATGTGTAACTATGCCCTTCCAACGTTGACCCATTGCATGACCCGCCCATGGCTATAAACGAAAATGGACGAGGTTCTCCATTATCGTCTTTCAAACACAATGATAGTCCTTTCTTCGCCAGTGAGGTCTTTCCAACCCCCGGGTTACCTTCAAATCCAAAGCAATAACCAGATTGTTCTCCACTCATCCATTGTCCGATTACTTTCATAATTTGGTTTTTGGCATGCGTATGCCCGTAAATTGAATCATCAAGAACGCTCATAATGTTATTAATATTGTCTTTGACTTTTGTTATATCCGCATTTAATAGACGTAGCTCACTCTTTACATGTATCAATGATAATGATTTGTCATTTGTTACCATGTCAAATAATTCATATAAAACAATATTGTCAGTGTCTATTATATCTGTTATAAAATCACATAATTTGGTCTGTTGTGACGATTTGGTTTGATTTGTAATAGTCAATCTCATCTCTTTGTTAGTCCGTTTGTATGTGTTAATTTTTTGGATTAGTCCGTTTAACTGTTTTATGCAAACTATTTCACTCATTCGTTTAATAGTTTGCAGAATATTTTTACGTATGAACTGATTTATATATGTTATATTATTGTTTATTTCTAATAATGTGTATTTATCCTTTTCTATAATAGTAAATTCAGGAAATAATGTTTTTATAATTGATATTATGCGAATGACCCACGCATTTATAGTTTTTATTTGTTTTAATGACGGTTCTTCGCGATATATATTGAATGGCATTTTTAATAAACCTTCTATATATTGTTTTGCTTTCAGTCCCATCTCATCTGGTTTTCCTCGTATTTCTTTTAACTTTATTATCGCTTTTTCTTTTATTTTGTCATCTGCTTTCATTAAGTAAATTTGCTGGTCCAATGACATTTGATTTATGTCATATTTACTCATCATTTCATTCGCAGACCGGATGGTTTCTTTAATTACTTCTTTAAATGTTGTCTTGATTTTCCATGGTAAACTATTGTAAATTACAGTTTGGTCGTTCTTCTCATTGTCAGATGATTCTACTGAGAGGACTTCGTATAACAGATAACTTATATATTGAATATCACTGTCATTGTCAACCATCATTAGATTAATTAGCATATTTCGTTGGGAATACAAATCCATTTCGAGAAACACATTTATTGTATTTTCTAACTTTTTTTGTTTTATAGTTTTGACGTCGGTCAGTAATATAATCATTTTCTTTATTATATCATCATTTCCATAAATAAGTATATCTTTGAGTGTAATTGTGCTGATTATATTCTTTATTAATGCTTTTTCAACTGATTCGCGTCCAATGGTTAACCCTTCTAATTCATCTAGACGTGTAGATATATATTCATTTGATATGCACTCTATATGGATATCGTCAATAATGCCGTTTATTACCAATGTTTTTCGCGATTTTTCATTATGCATTATTATTCGCAATCCATATACCTTTTGTGTAAATGAATCTGTTCCAGACTCTATGTCGAAACATTCGAGCGTATTATAGTTTTCTATATTGATGTCATCCTCTGTTATTTTATTTTCACACGTGATGTTTTTGTGTGTATGTAATACCTTGGTTTTGCACCATTGAACTATTTTATAACTTATTGGTCGTATGTACTTCTTAATCAAATCATATTTACTTTGTAGTATTGGGGTTGGAGCTTGTGTATTTTTAAACTCGGTACCAAAGCTAATAAATAATAAATCTTCAACGTAATTAGTTCCAAATCCACATATTATCATTGATAACTTGTCAATTATTTTCTGGAGAGACGTGATAATATCGTCTGGTTTATTACCGTTTGAATTAATCAATTCGGTATGTATGTTATTCGTTTTACCGTACAATTCGGTTAGTATTGATACCGACAGAATACTATCATTGTTACTAAATATTTCTTCTGTCCTATTACGACTTATTGATAAAATTGTATTTCTAATAATATCTTGAATAACCCTATTTTTTTGTTGTATTATGTTTATAATCCCATCTACGTTTGCTTTTTGTTTATTCTTAGATATACTAACTCGCATATCATCAACCTTCGTATGTTTCATATAATATATACACTAATGAATCATAAATATTTTTCCATTACAACTTGTGGAATATTAATTGAAATGATATAAAAATTATTACACTGTATTACTATTATTGAATATTAACTTGTAATATATGGGTATTCCAAGTTATTTTTCTCAGATTATTCGTAAGTATGCGACTATATTGAGAAATAGTAGCCATTTTGACAGCAATGAAAATAAATTAACACATTTGTATATGGACTGTAATTCGATTGTGTATGATTCATATCATCATCTTAGTAGTGAATATGACAAAGACAATGAAGAAGAATTTGAAAAAAAAATAATTCACGAAACCACCAGAAGAATCGATCAATACATTACTCAGATTAACCCTACTGATGTTGTCTATATTTCGTTTGATGGAGTTGCTCCTCTCGCAAAAATGGATCAACAACGAAACCGAAGATATAAAAGTAAGTTTCTTGCTAGAATTAAGTATCAAGAAAATGAAGAAGTCCCTATAGTATGGGACACGTCTGCTATTACCCCTGGAACCAATTTTATGAAAAAATTAAATAACTATATATACTATTATTTTGGATTCTCAGAAATTAAGTATAATGTAAATCAGGTTATTATCTCATGTTCGGACAAACCGGGCGAAGGCGAACATAAATTATATAGTCATATCCGTAAAAATGACGTACAGAATGCGAATATTGCGGTATATGGATTGGACGCCGATCTTATTATGCTTTCCATATTCCATTTGAAATATTGTAAACGTATATATGTATGTCGTGAAGCTCCTGAATTTTTAAAGAGTTCAATACCAGTTGATATCAAAACTGACAATAATGAATCTTATTTTTTAGATATTAACTGTTTGGCTGAAAGTATCCTAGTCGAAATGGATTGTGTAGAATCCACACAATCGAGAATGAATGATTACGTGTTTATGTGTTTCTTTCTTGGCAATGATTTTTTACCACATTTCACTTCTTTAAATATTAGAAGTCATGGTATGACTGTATTAATGGATGTTTATAGAAAACATATTGGTAATTACCCTGATCGTAGTTTAATTTCGAATGAAACAGATGAAATACAATGGAGATATGTTAAATTGTTTATGACTGAATTAGCAAAACTGGAACACTCTCTTATAACAACCGAACATTTAAATAGAGCAAAATTTGATAAGCGACGCTTTCCCGAAACTACAAAAAAAGACCGGGAGGAACTTGTATTAAACGCACCAGTTATGTATAGACAAACTGAAAAATATATTTGTCCTACTGAAGAAGGGTGGGAATCCAGGTATTATAAAATATTATTTCCAGAAAATGTAGATGTAAAAGATGTATGTATCAATTACTTGGAAGGGTTAGAATGGGTATATAAATATTATACTGAAGATTGTAAACATTTGGGCTGGAGATATAGATATAATGCTAGTCCGTTGTTGTGTAGTGTCTGTAGTGTGTGTAGTGTCTGCGGAGTGTTATGTGTTGTCCCATTGTTGTGTGGTTTAAGTGATTCAGATTCGTTGAAGTATGTATTGTGTTTTGGCGGTAGTTCAAGTTCGGTATCATTTGAATGGTCGTATAGTCGTTATTTTTGGGAGTGCTCGCCGTTGTTGTGTGTGGGTTAGTGTATGGGTGTGTGTGTGTTGGTGTGTGTGTGTTGGTGTGTGTGTGTGGGTCTGTGTCTGTGGGTCTGTCTCTGTGGGTCTGTGTGTATCTGTCTCTGTGGGTCTGTCTCTGTGGGTCTGCCTCTGTGGGTCTGTCTCTGTGGGTCTGTGTGTATCTGTCTCTGTGGGTCTGTCTCTGTGGGTCTGTGTGTATCTGTCTCTGTGGGTCTGTGTGTATCTGTCTCTGTGTATCTGTCTCTGTGGGTCTGCCTCTGTGGGTCTGCCTCTGTTGGTCTGCCTCTGTGGGTCTGTGTGTGTGGGTCTGTGTGTTGGTCTGTGTCTGTGGAAAAATCCATTAGCTCGCATGTAAGAAACATTGGATGCGTGCTTGACGATACATAAGTTATGTACGTTGAATAGTTGCCTGGATTCGGGTTTCATTCTGGGTGTCTGTGTAACTAGTTGAAATACTTTTGTATATTGGTCTATATTAATATATAATAATCCATTTTGTGTAATGCGGTAGTAACTGGATATCCTACTCATTTCTGGTTAGCATATATGGTAATACCATACATCATATCGAATAGTAGTGATGTATTGAAGGGTATTGTATTGAAGGGTATTGTATTGAAGGGTATTGTATTGAAGGGTATATGATGTATTTTATGTGCGGATTATGTCAATGTTCTCAATATATAATTATAAATGTTCTAATAGAAATAGATAATGAGGGTTGTATGAATATATA
>Ga0209631_10008214_pt1 | contig 10232 bp, 16 predicted proteins | sample COG_08_FD_184752 | JGI IMG/M metagenome (GOLD analysis project Ga0209631, IMG submission 184752) | Pelagic Microbial community sample from North Sea - COGITO 998_met_08 (SPAdes) (version 2) | ecosystem: Environmental > Aquatic > Marine > Neritic zone/Coastal water | place: Helgoland, sampling...
CATCAAGCTATTTGTTCCAGTAGCTTTAACTTCTAAATCACCTTTAACATCCAACTCATCTTCTAGGAATTGCATGTTCCACTGGAAGTAAGACTCCCCAAGTGGCTTTAATAAAAAGTCATCAAGATTCTTTATGACTGTTTTAATATTTAAACTAGATGCTCCCATTAACATAGACATACCAGAAGCAGTCCTTGTCATACTTTGAACACCTGTTTGTCCGTGTGAGTAACTCGGTATACCTGTTTGTTCATCTGCAAGTTGTCTAAACTTATCAAACATCATTAAGTTTTCTTGTGATGTATTAGGGAACTTTAAACCATGTATAGCTTGTCCCGGCATTCCAGCTTGTCTTCTAAAGACTTTACCCGGATATATCTCCATTGATTGTCCACCTACTAAGGCAGACTCATCTACATCAAACACTAAAGACCCTGACATTGCTAAGTTATCTATAGCCATTCTTGCATGACCATTCATAATTTGTTGTGAGTCATCCATGTTCTCTGCTACACCAATACCAAAGAAGTTATATGGATTTCTTTCGTATGGAAAAGCATTGTATGGTATTCTATATGGAGTGAATGGATTTAGTACTGCCCTTAACAAGTAAGTACCACATGTCCATATGTTTACTTGTACTTCATCTAGGTCATCAACGCTGTCGGGTAAGTCGATACCTACTTCTCGTGCATACTCTGCATCCATCATTCCCCAGTATTCTAAGACTTCGTAACTGCTGTTTATGTCTTCGTCACCTCTAGCATCGTCTTTTAACTGGCTTTCAAAATCTTTCTCTACGTAGTTAGCACCCATTTGAATTGCGTTACGTATTGCATCGTCATCAAAGTAAGGCATATTCCTTAACTGTCTTAGTTGACTTCTGTTCATTTTGTGTCTATGTATTACATATTCACATTCTTCCATATTAGTAGCGTTAGGGTCTGGGTAGAAATCCCAACAACTAACAAACTCAATTCTAGGTACTCTAACTTCTAAAGGGTTATAAACTCTTTCTCCGTTTTCAACTGTATCCCATTTGTGTAGTTTTTTGTTAAAGTTAAATGGTCCTTTTACAATCCCTGTGCCTAACAAAGCAGATTCTAAAAGAGCATTTCTTATTTCAGCATTACCATTTGACTCTTCTATTTGGTCATGGATAAGCTTTTCCATTCTTCTTGCAGCTTTTTGTGCAGGAGATACTTCAATTTTTTGTGGGTCAGGACTTACACCGTCTGTAAGAATACCAGCTTCTTCAGCTTGGTCTTCGAGGCTATCTTCAAAAATACCTTTATAAAAACTTGCACCGGGTTTTAAAGTTCTACCATCTCCTTCATAACCTATATCATAAGGATTGTCTAACTTTCTATTACCTATGTCATCAGGTATTTCTGCTTTAGAGGTTTCAATACTTGGTGCTGGGTTAGAAGCATCAAGATGTGCATAGTCTGTTTCACCTTCAGGTATTTTAGTTTCGGCAATACCTATTGGGAATTTACCTGTACCAAAAATAACATCAACAAGTTGTCCAAAAGCTGCAAGTACTTTAGTCTTCGTAACTTTTACAAATACTCTAGACTTTTCTGATTCTCTAAACTTAACACCTTTGGCATAAAGACCTCTATAGTTTTCATATGCTTTTAACCAACGAGTCTCGTCAGTTTGTCTAGCGTCTTCAGCTTGAGCATAACGTCCTTTAATAATACCAATAAGATTTCTTTGTTGGTCTTCTTCAAGAGTAAGCTGTACTCCAGCTTCACCTTCTACTTCTTCGTAAATGCTATCAGCGTTTAAAAATGTATTCTTATCATCTATCATATTTTAATAACCAAATGTCGAGTCAATAGGTCTATACATTTCTCTTTTTAAACCTCTTATACGTTCTAACGGGCTTTCCATTCTTGGTCTACTCATTATCATATAACGTAATGCATCATATGCGTGGTCAGAAGCATGTGTATCAACATCTTCTGGATTAGTTTTAGATAACGGTATAGACTGTAACTCTCTTATTAAGTTAGGACATGTATTAAATATCTGTAACTTAGGTCTGCCGTTCTCTCTAATCTTTAAATACTCGTGTATTTGTATCTTACCTTGTATTCTATTCTTATCGGCTCGTCTTAATTTGTGACCAGCTCTTACTAAACTTTCTCCAACAGTCGGACCAGTTGTTCCTGTATTTGCCCACGCTGCTGTATCTAAAACCCCACTCACAGAGAAAGGGTCTTCTATTTCCATATCTGTTATTATAGAGGCTAATTCCTCACCTGTCAAGCCTTTTTTATACAATTCTCTATATATTATTAATGTATTATCATTTATGTCCATTATTCCCCATAAACAACAAGACTCTGAGGCATAACCATAGTCAATGCCTTTTACTCTTTCCCAGTGTACTGGAAGTTCAAAGGGAGTAATAACATGAGTCATAGGGTCAAACTCTGTAAAGGCTGCACCTTCAGCAACATCCCAGTTACCTTCTAAAAGTTGTTGTCTTTGTGTTGCAGGAAGAGACTTAAGCATTTGTTCATAAACACCATCTTCAGATAAATATGGATTGTCTGCTAGTTTAGCAGGTATGAACTTTCTTGTTAGACCGTCTGTTCCTTGGAAACTTTTGTTGTGTTCGTTTGGTTCTATGTATCTTTTTTTAACCCAATTCGACCCAACACCACCGGGGTTAGCAGTACAGCGTAAGTATGTTTGTATTTCTGGGTCAGTAGTACGTAGCCTTGAAGCAAGATAGTTCCAACTGAACTCTGTAGGTAGATGGGTTATTTCATCAAACCCTATCCAACTATATGCTTGTCCTTGATATCTGTATACGTCTGCGTCTCTTTCAAGGAAACCAAACTCTACCTTTGCACCGCTTGGAAAGTTCCAAAGCTTTTCAACCTCTTTGAACTTAGCACCGGGAAATGCTTGGGGATATAGTTCACGAGACTTATCAATCATCTCACGAAGTTCTGGCATAGACCTTCTAAGTATTAATGCTCTATGAGCTTTTTTGTGTGCATAGCGTAATGGGTCAACCAACATTGCGTAGGATTTTCCACCACCTGCTGCACCACCGTAAAGAACATCCTTCTCACCTGCAGCTAGAAAGTCTGTCTGTGGTCCATCATTAGGATGGAAAACAACTTTAGAGTCTCTAAGTACTTCTTGTATGCTAGGAGCTACTTGTTCTAATTGGTCGGTAGTAACTACATTATCTGTAGTTTTTTCTGTAGCTTTTTTAATTACTTCTTGTTCTGTTTTAATCTTAGCTTCTTTATAAGCTAGTTTCTTTTTAGCTTTAGCTAGTTCTTTCTTTTCTCTAGCTAATTTTTGTTTTCTTTTAGTCTCTTTAGAGTATTGATACTTAGTATTAGGCGGTACATATGTATTCTTTATTATCTTAGATAGACCTACATGTGTTATGCTTCTACCTGTTTCTTCCTTTATAAGCTCTGCTGCTTTACGGAGTGAATACTCCTCATTTACTACAGACTCTATATACTTATTAAGAACATCTAGTTCTTTTTGTATAGGAGCTAAGTATCCTTCGATTTCGCTTAGTTCATAACCGAATGGAATGGTAACACTCTTTTTCTTTATGTAGCCTTCTTTCACTACCTTTTTTTGCCTTTGTGTAATCCGTGTTTGGCGTGTTGTTTACCTTTCTTAGTAGCTGCTCTTTTTTTAGCGTTAGCTGCTGCAAGTTTCTTTCTACCTGCTGCAGTTGACTTGAGCTTTGCTATTGTTTTAGCAGGTGCATAGACCTCACCAGTTTTGGAAGACTTCTTCCCACTGGCAGTTCTCCACTTCTGCTTAGTCCACTTACTTAGACTTTTTTGACTTTTTGCTTTTGGCATTTGTTTTTGGTGTTAAACACTTTTTAAATAGCTTTGCGTATAATTTGTTTAATTTGTTCATTGCTTCTATCATAAATTCTTTTATCCTTTTTATCATTTGTATCCTCCTCCTTTAGATTTGTACTCTTTTGCAAGGAGCTGGGCTTTTCGAGCTGACCATTGTCCGGATTTACCGCCTTTGCTACCGGCTTTAATCTTCTCGAAAAGTCTCTTACGCATAGTGGGCTTAGTATAATTACCAGCCTTGTTCACGGTTGACTTCTTCTTAGTTGTCGTTTTCTTCTTTGTTGGCATCTTTCTTTCCTCCAAGTCCGTTGGACTTTCCAAATATTGCATCCCAGTTATCTCTATACTGTTTAGAGTGTATGTCGATTCTAGGTTTAGAACCTTTACCTCCGTGCCACGAAGGTTTATAAACTCTTTCTCTAAACTTAACAGCTCCATCAGGGCTGTCATTTCCTATTTGTTTACCCATTTACCACTTAACCTTGTCAGCCCAGTATGCTGCTGACATTTTACCCTTGGCAATGTTCTTACCGTGTCTTGCTTTAAAAGACTTTCTTTTTGCTTTCATTCTAGCTGACTCACCTGCTTTAGGTTTACCTGCTGTCTTAGCACCCTTCTGACCAAAACGTATAGTCTTAATCTTATCACCTTCTTTAGCCACAACAATGTGTGACTTAGTCTTATGACCCGGAGTTCTTTTAGGCTTGTTAAACCCTGAGACTCCTGCTCTTTTTAATCTACTATCTTTTTCTTTTGGCATTAGTGTACTATCCTTTTTTCTAATGATGTATCGTGTTTTAATTCTTGGATTTCTCCTAACACTAATAAACCATATTGTATTGCTATTCGATTAGCTTGTGCTACGCTGTCTGCTTTAATGTAAGGACCTATTGCAGCTCCTTGTTCATCTATATGCTCAGTTATCCATAGTTTCATAACTAGCATCCTCAGCTTCAACATCAATCGTATGTTTTTCTGGTAATATAAAAATACCACCACTAACATTATGATTCACATCTAATCTTTCTTTCTTACCTAAACCAACTCTATCAAGAATTGTCTGTGCTGCTTGTAACTTTATATTAGCTTGAGGTAATGCTTTATCGCTTTGCAGTACCTCAACTAGTTTAAAAGCAGCTAAAGGGGCTTCCCTTGCAAGTACGTCACTGGCTAAATCTACTATTTCTTGTTTAAGTGATTGTATAACTTGGTAGTGATTGCCTGAATACCCTGCAAGTTCGGCTGAAAGTTTGAGGTTTCCTTTAGTTTCTATTATGTTACTAAGGAAGTTCTCTTGTTTTTCTGTCAGTTTTCTCTTTTGTGTTGTTGGTAAAGACATAGGGATATTATATAGTCTTATATAGGGTTTGTCAAGCTTTTAAATATATTTTACGAAAGACTTGACAAAAGTGATTTTAAACTATATAATAACATTAAGTGTGCCGAGGTTGAATACATATCCTCATGTCTTTTTCTAGACCTATTGAACCCGAACAAACCTGCCAAACCCGAACAAACAATTAGCTCTCTATAAAGACAGAAAAGCTCTGTGAAGTTTACAACTCAAATTCTCTAAAAATGTAGAACCATTAGTATATATATATGGGAGGGGGTGGGTGGGTCTTGCCTAGCCCTATAAACTCTAAAGAGTTTACCAAGTTTTACAAGCAGTTCCCTACTTAAAGTCTTAATAGACTTTAAAAACTCTACAGAACTTACCAAGATTTACCGAGTTAAAGCCTATGGCTTTTTAGTCTTGTGAAGTTTCCAAGATTTTCATAGAAAATATACGTTAGTTTTATAACTCTACAAACTCTAAAGAGTTTACCAAGCTATACAGCATTCTAAAGCCTTCTAACAGCATTTCAATCTATGATTGATGATGACCTTCTCCCCATGTAAACAAGAGCATACGAAAGCTTAGGAAAGCTTAGCGTGAACTTGTTGAGCCTGTTAAGGTTTGGTAGTAGAAATCTATGATTTCGGCATGAAACTGCCTGTGCTGTACTGAAGACTTTGAAAGTCTTTAAGGAATTTTGAGCCAAAAAAAAGACCCCGAAGGGTCTTCTTTGTTAGCTTCGTAGAAGCTTAGCCAAGTTCTACAAGTTTCTTGTAAGCTCTCATAGCTTTCAAGTCAGCAGAAGGCAAAGCCTTCATGCTACAAATCTTTACGACTTGACCCTGAGTTAAAGGCTTCGCCTTGTCATTCAGCTTAGACACAAAGTGTCCATGAATCGTTCCCCACTTGATGTCCTTCGGACAGTTCTTAGCTTTGCTAAACTGCGAAGCAATCTTTCTCACCATGCCATAAGAAGCTTTAGCTTCAGGAGTAGTAGTTTCAAACGAAGTTTGTTGTGTTGTATTTGTCATATCAATTTTTCCTTAGTCTCTAGAGACTAGTTATGCAACTCGGTATTGAATTGCCATTACATAGTAATACGACTTTGCAAACCTTGTCAACATCTTTCTGTGTGCGTTAACGCGTGTCAAGAAAGTAGAGTCCCTTCAAAACTGCCCAAAAAACACCACGAAAAGCCCTTGAATGCACAAAGTCTAGTAAGACTTTGATTTCCCTACCAAAGAATTTACGCATCATGATTACGTCATAAAGCGTCACACGCCTGTAAAATCTTTATGTCTGATTTGTAATGGAAGGGCGAAACTTTACACATAAACATGTAAATAATTTACATAAGTATTTGTTTTTACATCATGTGTGTAATATTTGTTTTTACGTGTGCCTTCCTACTTGACAACCTCGAAAGCAGTCTCTAAGCTTGTTGGGGCAATCAGCAATGTCGCTGACTGCTTAACCGAACTATTGAGTTCAAGGTAAATAATATGGAAAACTTAGTAAATGCAATTAGCGAAACTCGTATGGAAAGGCTGTTGAATCCTAAAATGTCTGACCACTTTCACACCAACTTTGTTGGTAAATATGGCTATAGAGGTTATGACATAAAAGTGGGTAGGAAATGGGTGACAATGAGGTCAAATGTTCACAAAGTGAAAATGTCTATACAGAAATTTAAAGTTCATGCGTTTCTCCAATGGCGAAGAGATGCTATGACTGATGCTTCTTGCAAAGCTTATAACGAAACAGGTAAATATTCAAGACCAAGAGCATGGTGGAAAGACTATGGGTTTACAAGTAACCCTAAAGATTTCAACTATGAGCCAAGCAGACTGTCTTGGTAAATATTTATTTATACATCACATGTAAAGTATTTTATGTTTATGCTTTACATGTGTACTTTCACTTGACAAGCCTCACAGCATTTGTTAATGTTGTTGGGCAATCAACCAACGGAGAACGATTATGGCAATAGCCAACGAAAAAGAATTAAATTTTAACACAAACGATATAGAAGCAGAACAACTGCTTGATATGTTTCAAGATGATGAGCATGTTGAAATAGAACATGTAGATATTTTAGACTTTTGTCTAGACTTAGAAGCTATCAGCGTTATTGATGACGACCAATTCAATTACATGGAGGTGTAAATATGAAAAAGAAATGTGAAAATCCTAATGGATTACAAAACATGGCAACAATTGTTGACTCTGAAACAAGAAAACCTGTAAGGTTTAATAGTTTGGAGAAGGCAAAACTACACCTTAAATCAAAAGGTTACAGGTTTAGACAAGCTTTTAACATGAAAGAAGATAGGTCTATGATTTATCAGGGTAGATTTGGTTGGGTCAAACTATCCTCTTCTAAAGATTACTTGAATAAAACTTCTATGGAACAGGGAACTGTTTGGAATATTATACAGATGTAAATTATTTACATACATGCTTTCACTTGACAAGCCCCGACTGATTTGCTATTGTGTTGGGGCAATTAACTAACAAGTCTACTAAGACTAAGGAAATAAATATGGAAATTAACTTACATAACGTATTTAAAATAGAGGTAAAACCTAGAAAAGATATTGTAAACTTTCACACAAGAGATGTAGTATTTCACTATAGTGATTACTGTAAAAAAACAGGTGAAGATATCGATAACCAATTTACTGTGAGTGCTTTTACTCATGATAAAAAAGTGGCTAATAAATTAACTTATAGTAAAAAATAAATTTTATAGGACACCAAGCTAAAGAGGTGCTACAACTAAAGCACATATAATAATATCGCTTGGTCTCTAGGGACTTCTGTTAAATCGTAAAATTAAACTGTGCAATCAGGATAAACTATGCAAAATATAAACCGAGCAACAGCCCTGAAAAAGTCTTTCTCTGCTTAGAGACTATAAATAAATAGAAGAGGTTGTCTAGCAGACATAACTTATCCGAAAATGCTAGGGATTATATAATATTATATAGTCCCGACTTAATTTTAACTAAAATATGGAGATAAACGTATGAAATTATTTATACAAAAATGGCTTGGTATTATTGATAGCAATAGTGCTTTTACAGAACTTGAACACGCTTTGAATCGCATTAGAGATTTAGAATCTCAATATGATGACCTAAAATATGACTTGGAAAGTTTTGAATATAATTTAGGTGAATTAGAAATAAGAATAGATGAAATCGAATCTATTGATATTCAAGATATGAAAAAAGATTTGGAGTTTGAAAAAGACTTATTGAAACAAAATGTTGATGTAGTATTATCAGACTTTAAAAGCATGACAGAAGGCTATACAGTCTCTGTTAAATTAAATAAACCATTATCATAAAGGAGATAAAAATGGCTAAAATAGTATATGGAAAAAGAGATACAAAAACTGTTGTATCAATTGATAAAGCACCACAAAGTATTCAAACACTTTGGAATCAAGCAAACTCTTTAGGAGTAAATATTGTTAGAGTTAGAGCTAACAAAGAAAGATATGAGACTACTACAGGAGATACTTTTGAAGGTTATCATTCAGGTAGAGTATCTGTGTATAATCAGAAGTCTAAGCCAAGTAGACCTTTACACTTTGTAAGGCGTACACCTCTTGGTAAAGATAACAAGGGTATGCAAATCCTTGAAGTAGCTACAAACATTGATGTTCAAGATACTTTAAATGTAATCAATGACTATGAATACTATACAACTAACAGCTTCTTTGCTAGGTTAGGTATGTCATTCAGAAGATTGTTTGCATAAAGATTGCTCTCTACTTTTGCAAGTATGGGTTTTGAGAATAAAATAAACTCATCTAAAAGTTTAGTGTAAGACGAGCCTATCGTAAAATCCTGAAGTCTGAGCCATTATAAATCCTAGATTAAATTCGGGGATATGGAGTGACGAAGTAGGTCATAGGTTGAAGGGTGAAATGAGTGCTAGAAACCGTCGTTCACCACACTAATAGAGTGTTGACAGGCACTATAAAAACCTATAGTTCAAGTTGCTGTTGGAGGAGTTGGTAGTAATCTTCGGGACTGAAAAACTACCCTAGCATGACTGTTCTGTTAGTAAAAATATGAGGTTGTAGAGGTTGCTAGTCCTGTACGATAAACAAAACTAGCATTTAATTTTTATTTGGAGATAAAATATGAGCTATAAACTATTAACAGTTAGTGGAAACCCTAAAGTTATGAAGGGTGATAAGCTAAGTAATTACTTGACTGCTATTATGCATTTGAGTCCAATCAACACTAAGATATGTCCTTATCAAGACATTGCAGGGTGCAAGGAAGCCTGTCTAAATACAGCAGGTAGAGGTGGCATTATAAAGAAGGGTGAAACCACTAATGTCATACAAGAAGCTAGAAAGCGTAAGACTAATTTGTATTTGGAGGACAGAAGTTCCTTCATGACTTACCTGATTACAGACATCATGAAGTTTGTAAGATACTGTGAAAAGAAAGATAAGCTTCCTTGCATAAGACTGAATGGCACTAGTGACATACAATGGGAAACAATAAAGATAGATGGACAAAATATCTTTGATATCTTTCCGACTGTTCAGTTCTATGACTACACTAAGATACCTACAAGAAAAGTATCTGAACATAAAAACTATCACTTGACATGGAGCTACTCAGAAGCTAATATGAAGTACGCTAATTGGTTTGATAAGATTGCTTACAACATAGCAGTTGTATTCAATGGTGATATGCCTATACATTTCAAAGGTAGAGAGGTAATCAATGGTGATGAAACAGACTTAAGATTTTTAGATAAACAGAATGTGATTGTTGGTCTAAAAGCAAAGGGTAAAGCTAAGAAAGATACTAGTGGCTTTGTAATACAAACAGCATAGGAGATAAAAAATGACATATAAACAATGGTGTGACTTCAGAGAACTTTTAAACATATTACATATTGAAGTAGAAAGTAAGCTATGTGATGTTAAAGTAGAAGAAGCATTTGATGATGTATGGGATATGGTAGATGAGATAGACACAACACAGGAGATAACATGA
>Ga0209631_10008217_pt1 | contig 10230 bp, 9 predicted proteins | sample COG_08_FD_184752 | JGI IMG/M metagenome (GOLD analysis project Ga0209631, IMG submission 184752) | Pelagic Microbial community sample from North Sea - COGITO 998_met_08 (SPAdes) (version 2) | ecosystem: Environmental > Aquatic > Marine > Neritic zone/Coastal water | place: Helgoland, sampling...
AAAGTTTTACTGCATCTTTAGCTTTATTGCTTTGTAACTTACCAATCATATGAAGTTTTAGATCTTTGTTCTTTATTTTTTGTGTAGTCCATTTTGCTGTGGCTTCTTGAACTTTATTTTCCCCAAAATGTAAATGTCCGTAGTCTACCAAAGGCTGAATGTGCTCTAAGGTAAATGTTTTGCTTACAGCTATAATATTAACTTGTTTATTTGCTTTTAAGGATAATATTTTAGATTTTATTTTATCGTATCTATCAACTATTGTGCTCATATGTTTGCTAAAAAAAAAAATTATTTTTTATTAATAGAAAGTATCAAAGATATAGATTTAAAAAACATAAAAATACGTAATAAATTTTCTATAATTTACCGCAATAATAATAAAATTGATAATATAAATGAACTTATAAAATTTAGAAGTAAATGTAAGCAAAAGACTATTAAATTTTATATTGCAAATAATTATGGGCTTGCAGTTTTATTGAGATCAGACGGAATTTATTTATCATCATTTAATAAAAATCTTATTAGTTTAAATTACAAAAAAACAAATTTTAATGTTATTGGTTCAGCACACAACATAAAGGAGATTTTACTTAAAATAAGACAAGGATGTTCTACAATCTTGTTATCTAAGCTTTTTAAAGTAAGTTATAATAGCCATGCTCCTTTTTTAGGTATCCATAAGTTTAATACTTTAACTCAAATTACCAAAAAATTGATACCCCTTGGAGGTATTAATAATAAAAATTTAAATCAATTAAGAAATGTTTTTAGTGAGGGTTTTGCGCTTTTATCTGAAGTAAAAAAAAAGCCGGCTAAAATATTTAGCCGGCTTTTTTAATATTATTTTACACAGTTAATTAAAACGCCATTTCTACTGTAAATACAGTATCTTTAACGTCTTTATTTTCTGTGTATGAAGCGTTTTCAAGATCGTTCATAGCTACACCAAGTGTCATTCCACCCATTGTGTAAGCTGCTTGAAGACCTGAAGCTTCTTGTTCGAATGATGCCGTACCTGCTGAAAGGTGCGGGTCTGATTTCTCAACTTCGTAAGAAATTGACAAATTATCATTTACGTTGAAACCGATAGAGTATTTTTTATTCTCAATCTTTTCAACTTGCTCTGTTGAAATGTTATCCATTGCAGCTGCGTAAAAACTTTCGCTGTAACCAATAACTGCTGGACCTGCTGCATACGTTAAGTAGTAAGCACCAGATTCTGGAGCTTGTTGAGAAGCACCAATTACACCACTTGCTTCAAAGTAATCAGCACCAACTGTTAAACCATCTAAGAATGGAATCTCAGAAGCTTTAACTTGGTAATGAGTTACGCTTGAACCACCAGCATCTGCAGTAACACCATTAGTAATATCTGTGTCAGCTGTAGCTACTCTGTCGTTTACAGCACCAGTTGCTTTGAAATCGTTAGCTGCAGTAGCGTTTGCACTTGGAGCATAACCGATTTTAGCAGTAATACCGAAAGGTATCATGCCAGCAGGTGTGTGGTATTGAAGGTTGTCATAACCATCTATGTCAAATGTATCAAACATTGCTTCATTGTAAGATGTGTCTGACGGTCTAGAGATTACTGATTGAGATCCTGCGTTATCTACACCTAATCCACCTTCACCTAAGAACATACCGATTGTTCCTTGTGGAGTTGTAAGTGTTAATTTTGCATCATCATTAGTTGCACCTGACTCTACTGCATCGATATCGATTGCGTAAGTCCATGTGTAACCATTGTCTAATTCACCTGATGCACCTAATGTAAATTCATTAGATATACCAAGACCTTTGTTAGCGTTAGATTTCGCTGCAGTTCCATCGTTAGATGTAATTGCGTACGAAGCTTTCGCACTACCAGTTATTGATAATTCACCAGCTTTTGCTACGCCGAATGAAAATAACACAACTGATAACATTGCTATTATTTTTTTCATGTTTTTCCTTTTGTTGTTAAGTAAATTAAATTAATTAATTTATTTGGTTCTTTTTTAACATTTGTAGGTATATTTTCTCATTTTATTGCAGTCTATATTCATTTTTTGGCCTGTTGTGATATTATTACCACACCCACAAAGTCTATAATTTATGCTAATAATCGCCTTATTAAAATGCTTTCGTATTGTTTCTGCTTCAATTGTGCTAATAGGGGGGTTAAATGATCACTAAAACTCTTAAAAACCTCCTTTTTTATTCTATTTTTTTTGTATTCTTAACTTCTTGTGGAAAAGATTTTTTTAAATACTCTCCTGCAAAAGACAACCCTGTTAAAGGCAAAGAAAGAGCTATGAAAAATATAAAGGAAGGTCGCGGTGTAACCTTAGGTGATCTTGGAAAAAACAGAGGAACTACTTATGAATTCAGCACCTCGAATCCTTTATGGCGTGCTACTTTAGATATTTTAGATTTCATACCTATGTCTACGGTAGACTACTCCGGAGGCGCAATAATATCCGATTGGTACGCTGACGGATCTCAAAATGATGAGTCAGTAAAAATTACCGTAAGATTTCTGTCTAACGAGATCAGGAGCGAAAGTCTTAAAGTAGTTATCCATAAAAAAAAATGTTCTACTAATCAAACTTGTAAAATAGATTTGGTATCAAATTCCGTATTAATTGAAGAATTACAAAGTTCAATCCTGCGAAAAGCTGTTCAGCTAGACGCTGAACAAAGAAGGAAAAAAAATTAAATATTAAATCTTTTGTATGGAAAGAATCAGCTTTCACACAATTGAAAAAAAATGGCAAAAAATATTTGCCAATGAAAAGCTTTATAATAAGAATGGAAAAAAGTTTTATTGTTTAGAAATGTTTCCTTATCCATCTGGAAAAATCCACATGGGTCACGTTCGTAATTACACAATTGGAGATGTAGTTGCCAGGTACAAATTTTTAAATGGCTTTAATGTTTTGCATCCTATGGGATGGGACTCATTTGGTCTTCCTGCAGAAAATGCATCTAAATTGAATAATTTGCACCCAAAAGAATGGACTAATAAAAATATTAAAACCATGAAAAACCAGCTTAAAATGCTTGGACTTTCAATCGATTGGGATTTAGAAATTTCTACTTGCGATGAAAACTATTATAAACATCAACAAGAATTATTCATTGATTTTTATAACCATGGTTTGGTTTCACGAAAAGAGACTTATGTTAATTGGGATCCAGTTGAAAAAACCGTGCTAGCCAACGAGCAAGTAATTAATGGACGTGGATGGCGATCAAACGCAGTTGTCGAACGAAAAAAATTATCACAATGGTTTTTTAATATTACTAAATTTTCTGATGAACTCTTAAAAGATTTAGAAGAATTAGATGGGTGGCCAGAGAAAGTTAAGCTGATGCAAAAAAACTGGATAGGTAAATCTTTTGGTTGTGAAATTGAGTTTAACATTTCTGATAGTGATAAAAAAATTAAAGTTTTTACAACACGACCAGATACTATATTTGGGGCTAGTTTTATCGCCTTATCGAATGATCACAATTTAAAGGAACTATTTATTGCAGATGAGAAGTTTATGGCTTTTAAAAAAGAATGCGATAAAACTGGAACAACTGAAGAAGCCTTGGCTAATGCTGATAAACTTGGCTTTAATACAAAATTATTTGTCGATCATCCGTTTTTAAAAAAAAAAATACCCGTTTTTTTTGCTAACTTTGTACTTATGGATTACGGAACTGGCGCCATCTTTGGTTGTCCTGCACATGATCAAAGAGATTTAGATTTTGCTACCAAATACAATCTTGAAGTTATTAAAGTTGTACAAAATAATGATGATATTTTAAAATCTAAAAAGGCTTATGTAGGTGATGGTAAAATTATTAATTCTGATTTTTTAAATAACCTTAATATTGAGGATGCTAAAGAAAAAGTAATTGATGAAATTGAGAAAAAAAATATTGGAAAAAGAAAAACACTTTTTAGATTAAAAGATTGGGGAATTTCAAGACAACGGTATTGGGGGTGCCCAATTCCAATGATTTACTTAAATGATGGTTCGGTCGTGCCAGTGCAAAAGGACGAATTACCAATTAAGTTACCTGATGACATTGACCTTAACTCTTCAGGTAATCCACTTAAAAATCACCCCACTTGGAAAAACACAATTCATAAAAGCTCTGGGAAAAAGGCAATACGTGAAACTGATACTTTGGATACCTTCGTTGACTCATCTTGGTATTTTTTACGCTTTTGTAGTCCTAATCATAGTGTATCTCCATTTAATGAAACTAAAGTTAACTACTGGATGCCAGTTGATCAATATATTGGAGGTATAGAACATGCAATTTTACATTTGCTTTACTCCCGTTTTTTTTCAAAAGCTATAAGTAAAAACAATAATAATATTAAAATTACTGAACCGTTTAAAAATTTATTTACTCAAGGCATGGTTTGCCATGAAACTTATAAAGACGAAAATAATAATTGGCTTTACCCTGAAGAAATAGAAAAATTAAATAATAACGAGTATCAAAAAAAAAATGATAAGAGAAAAGTTTTTGTTGGGGCAGCTGAGTCAATGTCTAAATCAAAAAAAAATACCGTCGATCCAGAAATAATGATTAAACAATATGGCGCTGACTCGGTCAGATGGTTCATTTTATCAGATAGTCCACCTGAAAAAGACGTCCAGTGGTCCGACGTAGGTGTAGTTGCTGCAAATAAATTTTTACAAAAATTTTGGAATTTAGTACAAACAATAGCCTCTAGAAAAGAAAACAACTTTAATGATGAACATGATAAAAAATTTAATGGAATAATTAATACATATATTCAAAAGATAGATGCATCTATTAAGCAGTTCAGATTTAATGTCACTATCGCTCTTTTTTACGAAATATATAAAGTTATTAATGATAACTTAAACACTAACCTAAACTCAGAAGTTCTTAAATCTAATATGATTAATGTTCTAAAACTTATGACGCCTTTTACCCCACACTTAGCACGAGAATGCTTAGAGTTTCTTGGTTGTAATAATCCACATAATTGGCCAATTATAAATGCTAATAATTTAATTAATAATGTTAAATTCGCTGTTCAGGTTAACGGTAAAACGAGAGATGTTATAACTGTAAAAAAAGATATAAGTGAAATAGAAATAAAAGAATTAATTTTGATTGAATCTAAAGCCAAAAAATACCTTAAAAATAAGAAAACATTAAAAACAATTTTTGTAAAAAATAAAATAATAAATTACATTTTGAATGATTAAATAAATAATGAAAAGATCACTAATTATAATTATTTTTAGTTTATTCCTTGCGAGTTGTGGATACACAGTAAAAAATAAGTTTGATAGAAATAATTTTAAAATTTCAGAAATTAATCTTACTGGTGAGGCTAAGATTAATTACAAAATAAAAAGTAGACTTATATTTGCAGATGCAGAAAATAGTAAAAATGCCTTAACCGTTGATATTGATACTAATAAAGAAAAACAAATTAAAAATAAAAATATAAAAAATGAGATTACTGGTTATTACGTGACTGTTACAACTAAAATTAATTATAAATTTGTTGGAGATTTAAAAGAAAATAGCTTCACAATAGTTGAAAGAGGTGATTTCAAAGTGTCAAGTAATCGATTAAATACATTAAAAAATGAAAAAAATTTAATCAGAATATTAACAGACAACACAATTGAAAAGCTAATATCAAGATTAAATAGTTCAATTAATGATAGTTAAAAGTTTTTTAGCTGAAAAAAATAATAAATTATTAGATAATCAATTTACGTTAATTTATGGGTTAAATATTGGTTTAAAACTTGATTTAAGAAAAAAAATTATTTCTAATATAAAAAATGTGGATATTATAACTTACACACAAGATGAGGTGATGACTCAAAAGGAAAGTTTTTTTTCAGATTTGTTCAATATCTCGCTATTTGAAAAAAATAAAGTGTTATTAGTTGATCAATGTAACGACAAATTTTTTGAAATAGTAGAAAATATTAAAGAAAAAATTAATGATCAAAAAATTTTTCTTTTTTCTGATCAATTAGATAAAAAATCAAAATTAAGATCTTTATTTGAAAAATCAAAAAATTTTGTTTGCATAGCATGTTATGAAGACAATGAAGCTAGTTTAAAAAAAATAATTTTAGAAAGTTTGAAAGGTTTCGCCGGCATAACGTCAGAAAATATTAATATTATAATTAATAGCTCAAATTTGGATCGAGCTAAATTAAATAATGAATTAGACAAAATTCATATGTACTTTCTTGATAAAAAACTAATAAATACAAAATTAATTAAACTTTTAAATATTAGAGAAAGTGATAATTTTAATGCTCTAAGAGACGCTGCTTTAAATGGTGAAAGTAGTCAAACTAATAAATTGTTACAGGATACTGTAATAGAGAACGATAAATGTATTTTCTATCTAAACAGTATAAATCAAAGATTAAATAGACTTATTGAGCTAAAATTATCAAAAAACAAAGCGATAGAAGATACTGTCAATAATTTAAAACCACCAATTTTTTGGAAGGATAAGCCCGTCATTATAAAGCAATTCTACAGGTGGGAAGCCAAACAAATTAATGAAACCTTGAAAAAAACATTTAAATTAGAGATCCAATTAAAAACTAATTCAATGATAGAAAAAAAAGTTATTGTTAAAAAACTTTTAATAGATATTTGTAATGTTGCTAATTCTTAGTTAATAGGTCAGATATTAGCTCAAATTGTTCTAAATCTTTGTACTCAATACTAATTTTCCCTGAATTATTCTTTTTATTTATAATACTTACCTTAAATCCTAAAATCTTTTCAATTTTTTCTTGTGCTTTTAAAATATTCGCATCAAATAATTTTTCTTTTTTACGGCCCTTTTTTGATTTAACCAAGTATTCAACTTTTCTAGCGCTATAATTTTTTGCTACAATTTCCTCAGCAATAATTGATGCGTTTGCTATTCCAATTAATGGCCTAGCCTGTCCTGAGCTAAGAGTTCCTTCTACAAGCATATTAATAATATCTTTTGGTAGTGATAATAATCTTAAAGTGTTGCTAACATGACTTCTGCTTTTTGACATTAATTTTGAAACGCTTTCATGATCGTAATTGAACTCTTCAATTAATCGTTTATACCCTTTGGCCTCTTCTATTGCATTCAAATCATCTCTTTGGATATTTTCTACAATAGCAACTTCAAGCGACTCAACATCACTTAAATCTAATATCGTGACGGGAATTTCGTGTAATCCTGCCTTTTGTGCTGCAAGCCATCTTCTTTCTCCGGCAATAATTTCATATTTTCCTAACTCTGATTTTTTTGGTCTAACAGCAACAGGCTGAATTACACCTTGTTTTCTTATAGAATTCGCTAATTCATCAAGTTTGGTTTCATTAAAAGATTCCCTCGGTTGATAAGGGCTTCTACATAAATCGCTAATTGAAATTTTGTTTAATTGTTTACTCTCATTTTTTTTCTCTCTAAGGGTATCATCTCCAAATAAGGCGGAGAGACCACGTCCTAAACCTTTCTTTTTACCTGAACTCATGCAGCATTTCTACTTTGTTTTTTTTTAAATTCCTCAGCAAGTTTAAAATATGACTTACTACCTACACAATTTCTATCATACACAACACAAGGTAATCCATGTGATGGCGCCTCTGACAATCTGACATTTCTTTGTATAACAGTTTGATAAACTTTTTCTTTAAAATAATTTCTTGCTTCCCTATCAACTTCAGAAGAGAGTTTATTTCGCTTATCAAACATCGTAAGCAGAATACCACGAATGGTTAAATTGGGATTTAAGTTTTCTTTAATTCTATCTATTGTTTTAACAAGTTGAGTTATTCCCTCTAAAGCAAAAAATTCTGTCTGCAGCGGCACTAGAAGCTCGTCAGAAGCAACTAATGACATAATTGTTAAAAGGCTTAATGATGGAGGGCAATCAATAAATATATTGTCGTATTTTTTTAGTACTCCATTTTTTTCATCTAATAAAATCTCTTTTAAAACAAACGCTCGCTTTGAATCGTTAGCTGTTTCAACTTCAAGACCTGATAAATTTACATGAGAGCCAATAATATCCAAATTTTCAATGTTGGTTTTTTGAATCGAACTTATTAATCTAATTTTTTTAATTAATAAGTTATAGATATTGTTTTCTTCATCACTATTACTTTTGCCTAATCCCGTTGTCGCATTGCCCTGTGGATCTAGATCAATAACAAGATTCCTTTGACCCATTATGGACAGAGAAGCTGCAAGATTTATAACTGTAGTAGTCTTACCTACTCCACCTTTTTGATTAATAACTGAAATAATAGTTGTCATTTTTAAAAATCGGCAATTAATATTTTTGAATTGTTATTAGTCATGCTATTTTCTAACTTATAAGGGTATTTATTGTTTTTAAAAGCATTATCTGCTTCTTTCTGCGCATTTTGACCTTTTAGAACTATTAATCTATGCGATTTTTTTGCAATTTCACGTGAAACTTGTATTATTCTATCTAATTTCTTAAAAGCTCTGCAGACTATGTAATTTGCTTCGATTTTATCATCATATATATTGCTATATATTTCGACATTTAAATTTAATTGTTCCACAATTCTTTTTAGAAAAGCCGACTTTACTGATGATTTCTCATACAATTTCACGTGAAAGTCAGGATTCTTATTAAAAATAGCTAACACTATCCCCGGAAAACCTGCTCCTGAGCCTAAATCAGCTAAAGTGCCTTTTTTAAAAATTATGAACTTAACTAACTGGGCTGAGTCGAGGATATGTCGATGCCATATATCACTTTCAGTGCTTTTAGATATAAAATTATGTTCTTTATTGGCATCAATTACTCTTTTAGCAAATATTTTCAGTTTATTGATAGAGGAATCGCTAAATTTAAGATAAGACTGAAGTAATTTAATAACGTCTGGTTCCTGCATTAGGCAGAAACTTTATATTTCGATTTTTTAATGTGGGAAAGTATTATAATAATTGCTGCAGGGGTCACCCCGTCGATACGGATTGCCTGTCCAAGAGTTTTTGGCCGCACTTTATTCAGCTTACTCTTAATTTCATTTGAAAGACCATTTAGAGAGTCATAATTTATCTTACTTGGTATAACTACCGATTCGTCTTTTTTAAAAGATTTTATATCTTGTAACTGGCGCCCAAGGTAACCGGCATAATGTGCATCTAATACAACCTGATTATCAATTCCTTTATTATAATAGGGAATATTAGAAAAAACTTGCCTTATTTTTGCCATATTCAAATTTCTTTGACCAATGATTTCAAGACACGATCTTTTAACACCATCCATTGCAACTTTAATATTATGTTTCTTTGCTTCATTGGGGGTAAGATAGTTTGATTGTAAAGATTTTATTAAAGAAATAATTTTTTTCTTCTTTTCTAAAAATATTTTTTTTCTATTTTCATTTACCAAGCCTAAGTTTATTCCAAGATCAGTAAGCCTTTGATCAGCATTATCAGCCCTTAGAACAAGTCTGTATTCAGCTCTAGAAGTGAACATGCGATAAGGTTCGGAAATACCTTTTGTAATTAGGTCGTCAATCATTACACCAATATAAGATGTTGAACGATCTAAAATAAATTCATCTTTTTTTAAAACTTTTAATGCAGCATTAATACCAGCCATTAAACCTTGTGCTGCAGCCTCTTCATAGCCAGTTGTTCCGTTAATTTGTCCTGCAAGAAAAAGAGATTTGATTTTCTTGGTCTCTAATGTGCCATTGAGTTCTCTGGGATCAACATAATCATACTCTATAGCATACCCTGCTCTCTTCATCTTAACTTGCTCTAAACCCTTAATATTAGCCAATATTTGAATCTGTATGTCCTCTGGAAGAGACGTTGAGATACCATTTGGGTAAACAGTATTGTCCTTTAAACCTTCAGGCTCTAGAAATATCTGGTGCTTTTCTTTTTCCTTAAATTTGACTATCTTATCCTCGATAGCAGGGCAATATCTCGGTCCAACACCTTTAATATTACCTGAGTACATGGCGCTCTTAGTAATGTTGTCACTAATAATTTTATGTACGGCATTATTTGTGTAAGTCATACCACATTTAATTTGTTTGTTATGAAGTTTGTTTGTTAAAAATGAAAAATAACTCGGATCTTCATCAGCAGGCTGCATTTCTAATTCATCATAATTAATCGTATCACCATCTAACCTTGGTGGTGTTCCTGTTTTTAACCTACCAATTTTCATCTCATAT
>Ga0209631_10008224_pt1 | contig 10219 bp, 12 predicted proteins | sample COG_08_FD_184752 | JGI IMG/M metagenome (GOLD analysis project Ga0209631, IMG submission 184752) | Pelagic Microbial community sample from North Sea - COGITO 998_met_08 (SPAdes) (version 2) | ecosystem: Environmental > Aquatic > Marine > Neritic zone/Coastal water | place: Helgoland, sampling...
TAGGTGAGCGCATTGGAATGGGCTATGACACTCTTGAAGTAAAACATGATTGGTTGACTGGTGAGGAAGTTGATAGCCCAGATTATATGCTTGGCTACATTAGAGCAAAGAAATTAGATAAGGGTGAAATACCAGCAGGGAAGCTCTATGCCGAACTGCGTAAACTAAACCATCCGTTCCAAGGGCCAGATAGAAAAATAGATGGCCTTATTGAGTTAGATGCGAAGTCCTTTCAACGTTATAATGAGTTAGTTGGAACCATTAAGATTGGTGGTAAAACCTTACTTCAGGCTCTTAATGATACAATCGATAGTCCAAGATACGATAAAGATGGAACTTATGACGAAACAAGAAGTCAGGAAAGCCATCGAGTTCGTCTATTGAACATGAAAATACAGCGATACAAAAAGTTCGCAAAGCGAAAACTCTATATAGAAAATCCAGAACTTATGGATGCTATGAGGTCTAATAAGAAAATTAAAAGACTTCAGAAAATTGGCAGGTCAGATGCCGTTGAGGGAAACCTAATATTTGAGTTTAACTCGAAATAACCACTATTAAATTTTAAGGAAAAATTAATGCCGACATCCTATGTAAAGTACACAGGAGACGGAAGTACTACGGATTACGCCATAAACTTCACTTACATTGCATCGACACATGTTAGTGCAACTGTGGCTGGCTCAAGTGCTACGTTTACCTTTCTATCTACATCCCAAATAAGATTGGCTACAGCACCAGCATCAGGAGCTTTGATAGTTCTTAAGCGAACTACACCAGTCACTGCTCTAGTTGACTTTGCAGACGGCTCTACTCTCTTTGAAGCTGACTTAGACCTGAGCGCACAACAGAACAGGTTCATTGCTGAGGAAGCCTCAGACACTGCTAATGATGCAATGATACTTGATGGAGCAGACAATAAGTTTGACGCAGATAGCAAAGTCATCAAAGACGTTGCTAACCCAACAGCCGACCAAGATGCTGTTACGAAACACTATTTAGAAAACACTTGGCTCTCCACCACAGATAAAGGTAACATAACGACAGTTGCTGGTATCGCAGGGAATGTAACTTCAGTAGCTGGTAATGCGACTAATATTAATGCTGTTAATGCTAATAGCTCCAATATTAATACCGTTGCAGGAAACAATACCAATATTACTACGGTGGCTGGTGCTAATTCTAATATTACTACAGTGGCAGGAATTTCATCGGCTATTTCAACGGTTGCTACAAATGTTGCAAACGTAAATACGATTGCCTCTGATGTTGCTAAGGTGATTGAAGTTGCCAATGATTTACAAGAAGCAACCTCTGAGATTGAAGTAGTCGCTGACAATATAGCCAATGTGAATACTGTCGGTGGTATATCAGCAAATGTTACAACAGTAGCTGGGGTATCATCAGATGTTACAGCAGTAGCTGGTAATAACTCTAATATTACGAGTGTGAATAGTAACAGTTCAAATATCAATACAGTTGCAGGTATTAGTGGAAATGTGACCACCGTTGCAGGAGTAGCAAGCGATGTTACTTCAGTAGCTGGAATATCAAGCAATGTGACTTCGGTCGCAGGAAACTCGACAAATATTAATGCCGTCAATTCTAATTCTAGTAATATCAATACAGTTGCAGGTGCGGCCACAAATATTAATACAAATGCTACAAATATAAGTTCAATCAATACTAATGCGACCAACATAAGTGCAATCCAAGGAGCGAGTACAAACGCTTCAAATGCCGCTTCAAGTGCTACTGCGGCCGCCTCAAGTGCGACTTCTGCCGCTTCAAGCTTAACTACATTCCAAGGATTGTTTACAAGTTCTGGTTCAGCTCCAGCATCACCTGATAACGGTGATTTATGGTATGACTCGGCAAACAGTCAGCTAAAAGTATATGTGACTAACGCATGGCAAATCGCAGGAGCATATCTTCAAGGATTAATCTCAACCCATACATTTACTTGCACAGCGAACCAGACAGCATTCACAACTGATGATGCTTCAGGAACAATGTCGATAGCCGCTGAGAGTAATGTATTTGTATATCTCAATGGTATTAAACTTATTGGTGGTGGTACTGATTATTCAGTCTCAGGGAATACAATAACTTTAACATCAGGAGCTATTGTTAGTGATGTATTATATGTAGACGTTTTAACCAAGATAAGTACGACCCAAGAAACATCTTTAAATGCTCTGGTTACCCAAGCGACCACTGCGAAAACAGCGGCTGAAACAGCAAAAACAGCGGCTGAAACTGCTGAAACAGGTTCGGTTGCGGCTAAGAATTTAGCTGAAGGATATCGTGATACAGCGAGTACTCATGCGACAACAGCGAGTACTCAGGCTGGATTAGCAACAACAAATGGGGCGGCTCAAGTAGCCCTAGCTACAACTCAGGCAAACAATAGTGCTACGAGTGCAACTTCGAGTGCCTCAAGCTTAACTTCCTTTAATGGGATATATCGAGGAAGTAGTGGTTCTGCCCCCTCTTCTCCTGCAACTGGTCAGCTCTGGTATGACACTACGAATACTACGATGAAGGTTTACTCAGGTTCTGCTTGGGTAGCGGCCTATGTTAGTGGTGCTGGTTTCTTAGCAACCTCAGGTGGTTCACTTACAGGAGCTTTAGCAACCAACTCAACTATAGATGGTCGAGATGTAGCTACAGACGGAACAAAGCTCGATGGGATAGAAGCTTCAGCAGATGTAACGGATACAGCTAATGTAACTAGTGCAGGTGCTTTGATGACATCGGGTGGTACGATTAGCACTACTGGTGATTCAAATAGCAGTGAAGGTCTTGTAATAAATACTAGTGGAACGAACTTTGAGTCCGATGGTGGAATAATTCAAGTTACCCATGCTGGTACTGGTGGTAATACTGGTGGCTACTTTATGAAGTTCAAACATGGTGGTTCTGATAAGGTTACATTCAAGGGTAATGGTGAGCTTGTTCTAGCAGGAAGCGCAACTACAACCACACTAAATGCAACAACAGTTGATCTAGGAAACTGGACAGTAACAGAGAGTGGTGGAGTATTATTCTTTGCCACAGGTGGAACTAATAAAATGAAGCTCGACGCATCAGGTAATCTGACTTGCGTAGGTAACGTGACAGCTTATGGGAGCATGTAATGAGTAAAGCAAGAGATATGGCTAACCTTCTGACATCGACAGGAGATATAGCAGGAACAGCCCTCGATAATGTATCAGCGGCCCAAATTAATACGGCTCTCTTTGGAGCTAACAAATGGACGTTGGCTACAGTCTCAGAAAATCTAGTACTTTCCTATAACGGCACAGCTAAAGCCAAATTGGAAAGCGATGGAGATATAGTGGCAGTTCAAAATATTACAGCCTATGGGAGTGTATAAATGGCTATAGTTGGTAGTGGGGCTTTAAGCTTTCAAGCAATACAAAATGAATTTGGTGGCTCGCATCCTATTTCCCTAAGTGAATACTATAGGAACGGTGGAGCAGTCCCCTCAAATAATACAAACGTAGCGGAATCAGGTGCAATTAACGTAGGTAGTTTCTATAATGCCGTGAATGAAATCGGTGTAACAGTCTCATCAGGAGCATCAACTTACAATGTGCAAACAGCGGCATTCAGTTCCTACTGGACAACAGCCGTACCGAAGAGACTTACAATTAATGGTGGTGTCACTTTAGGCCACCTCACAGTTCCAGCAAATATGGCTGGCACACTAATAATAGATAACTCTGGTGCAGTCCTAGGGCTTGGTGGAAATTCGGCTGGAGCGGCTGGTGCAACAGCTATGACAATCCAATCTACTGGAGTAACAATCAACGTAGCCGCAGGTGCATTCATTCGAGGTGGAGGCGGAGCTGGCGGAAACGGGGGAACGGGCGGACAGGGACGTACTTCGCAGGGCCATTGTACTTGTGGTGGAAATGGCCTTCCCGGCTGTTGTGCATCTTATTATAGCGACTATAGTAACTGTTGCGGTAATGATTGTAACAACTTCTATGGGTGTTGTACCTGTTACGTATACCATTCTGGTGGGGCTGGTGGAGCTTTTGGTCGAGGTGAAGGCTACAGTCAATCACAAGCCAACGGAGCTTCTGGCTCGGCTGGTGGCACGAATGCTGGAGCTGGCGGCTCGGGCGGCAACGGAGGCACTTTTGGCAACGCAGGTGCAAATGGTGCGACAGGAGCTAACGGAAACCACACAAATGGTTCTGCTGGTTCTGGTGGCGGAGCGGCTGGTAGAGCTGTAACTTTCTCAGGAGTATCAGCTTACACAATCATTGGTACAAACTCTGGAACAATTAACGGAGCGTACACATAATGACAGCTTCGGAAAGATATGAAATCTGCAAGGCATGTCCTTGGTTCAGATCAAGCATCGCACAATGTAAAAAATGCATGTGCATTATGAAACTAAAAGTTCACTTAAAATCTGCAAGTTGCCCTATCGGTAATTGGTAAAAGGAAATATAAATATGGATTATACAATAACAGAATTAACAGACGGCAATGCAGTCGTAACCTTTGCTGACGGTGCTTGGGCTAATGTTCCAGTGCTTACAGAAGACACAAAAGAAGTCTTTGAGAAAAGGGTTCAAGGATTTGCTACAAAAACTGTTGGGGAAAACCCTGCATGGATAGCGGCTTCCCAAACTGGGTCGGTAACTCAGGTAGCTTTAGGTGATGAAATTGAACCGATAACCTCAATAGAGGGGGAGGAGTTACCTGATTGGCTTCAAGCAAGAAAAGACGCATATGGCGGATGGGCAAGTCAACTTGAGTATATCACTGAGAACGGCTTGGCCGCTTGGCAAGAAGAAGTCGCAAGGATTAAAGCCTTACATCCTCAGCCTGAGTAGAGGATACTTTAAATGGATATAGAAACCCGTATCAATAAAGTCGAGTGGGTTTTGGAACGACATGACGAAAGCATAAAAGAGCTTCGTTCAGTTTCAAAAGACCTGCGTAATTCCCTCAGAAACATTCAGCAGTGCCTAACGCAGATTAAATACTTTGCATTGGGTGCAACTCTAATCCTCCTCGCTGACAAGCTTGGGTTTGGTGCAATATTCAGATTGATTGGAATATAATAAATGGACATAAAATTTACGATTGGTGCAATCATAACGGTCTGCTTACAAATGTTTGCGGCTGTTTGGTACATTGCTCAAACCGATGCTGTTATTGAAGATTTAAACGTCACAGTAGCTGAGATGAGTTCTACTATGGCCATTGAGAATAACGTCAACCTTAAGAGAGACGTAGAAAGTAATCGAGATAGTGTGACAAGTCTCAACACTGAACTTAACGCAATGAGTTCACATGTGACTAAGGGCATTGGCGACTATCAAGATATAGCTCGTAGACTTTCGATAATGGAAGTTGAGTACAAATATATGCAAAAAGAATTAAGCTCTCACAGACACAGAAGAGTTAAACAAGGCAAAGGTGGATGAAATGTTAAGCAACCTACTCAGTGGGGGGTTGATTGGATCAGTTGGAAAAATAGTCGATAGCCTTCACACAAGTGAAGAAGAAAAACTAGCTGTGAAGGTACAACTTCAACAGTTAGAAAATGAACTCAATTTACGACAGATGGATATAAACTTAGCAGACGCTAGGTCAACTAATCAGGGTCTCTCAGGCTTTATGCAAAGAGCTTGGAGACCCTTGATTGGGATGTCCTGTGCAATAGCGATATTCTGGGAATATGTTTGTAAGCAGTTCATTCTATTCCTTCTCGCTGTATTCAACATCGAACTAATACAACCCCTACCAAAACTACCCCTCGAAGCACTTATGCCGTTAGTACTCGCATTACTTGGTATGGCTTCCATCAGAGGAATAGAGAAAATTAAGAAAGTCGCCAAATGACAAATAAAGAAATAATGGAGAAGCTACACTTATGCCTAGCAGAAAATCTATTAACAAAAGTCCAAGACCCCGAAGCAAAAGCGTCAGACCTAAACGTGGCAAGACAGTTCCTAAAGGACAATCATATCGAAGGTCTACCCGTTGATGGTTCACCTCTAAGTGACCTTATCGATACCCTACCGAACTTTAAAAATGACGATGAAGCCGAAGAGTTTACTGAGCTACTACGTCACTAAAGGAAACCTATGTTTACAGCTAAAACATCTATGGGTCTCCCGATAGCTAAAGACCCTTTAAACGACTTTAGGAAATTTCTATTCGTAGTCTGGAAACACTTAAATCTTCCTGACCCTACACCAGTCCAATATGATATTGCCAAGAGCATACAGAACGGTAAGAAAAGACTTATCATCGAAGCCTTCCGAGGCGTTGGTAAGAGCTGGATTACCTCAGCATATGTTGTCTGGCTTTTGTATATGAACCCTCAGTTAAATATCCTCGTAGTCTCAGCATCTAAAACACGAAGCGATGATTTCACTACGTTTACTTTAAGGCTCATTAAGGAACTGGAGATACTAGCTCATCTGAAGCCCTCAGACGACCAGAGGCAATCCAAGATATCTTTTGATGTGGGGCCAGCAAAAGCCTCACATGCCCCTTCAGTGAAGAGCGTAGGTATCACTGGACAGCTTGCAGGTTCCCGTGCTGACTTCATTATTGCTGATGATGTAGAAGTACCCAACAACTCCATGACCCAAGGTATGAGAGATAGACTATCAGAAGCTGTAAAAGAGTTTGATGCTATCTTAAAACCAGAAGGTCGTATCGTTTACTTAGGGACACCACAGAACCAAGAAAGTCTCTACAATAAGTTACCCGAAAGAGGTTACGAAGTTTCTATTTGGCCTAGTAGGTTCCCTACCCCAGACCAACGTATTGGTTATGGCTCTTGTTTAGCCCCAATGATTTACAAACAGCTCGACAAAGACCCTGAGATTGAAGGTAACCCAACAGACCCCAAAAGGTTTAATGACCACGATTTAATGGAGCGAGAAGCATCTTACGGTAGGTCAGGCTTTGCCTTGCAGTTTCAGCTCGATACTAGGCTCAGTGATGCCATGCGATACCCTCTTAAGGTGTCTGACCTCATTGTGATGGACACGGACTCAGAGACCGCCCCAGAGCGTCTCATATGGTCTTCTGATAGCCAATATATTGTCGAGGAATTACCCAATGTTGCCTTCAGTGGTGACCACTATCACAAGCCGATGGCTATTGAAGGTGACTTCGTAGAATACACAGGCTCTGTAATGTCTATTGACCCCTCAGGCCAAGGTAAGGACGAAACAGGTTATGCTGTAGTTAAGATGCTTCACGGTAACATGTTTGTCCGTAGATGTGGTGGTCTTCGTGGTGGATACGATGAGAGGACTTTAAGGAAACTTGTAGAGATTGCTAAGGAAGAACAGGTTAACGAGATAATCGTTGAGAGTAACTTTGGTGGCGGAATGTTTAACTCTTTACTCACCCCTATCTTAGGTAAGGAATACCCCTGCACTCTTTCAGAAGTTCGACACAATACACAAAAAGAGAAAAGGATTATTGATGTCCTAGAACCTGCGTTGAACCAACATAGATTAATCATGGATAAGAAGCTGATAGCGGATGACTATAAGAGTACACAGAACCTTCCTCCAGAACAGGCTCTAAGATACCAACTGATGTACCAACTGACCCGTCTGACGGCTGATAGAGGCTCTCTGGCCAATGATGACCGACTAGATGCACTCGCAATGGCGGTACAGTTCTGGGTGGCACAAGTTGCACAGGACAATGAGAGACAAATAGATACTCGAAGGACTGAATTGTTAGCCAGAGAAGTAGATAACATGAGAGATAAGACTTCTTTAGGTCTAGCTGTAATGATGTCCCACAAGTCTACCTCAGGAAACTCATGGCTATGACACTACCGTTGATTAAGAAGTTTAGAGAATGGAACACAGTAGACCACTGGATTGACCTAATTGTAGATGTAGGACTGATAGTCTTCGATATTCTATCATCACCAGTGCTAATTTTGGTAAGAATAATAAGAAACACAATCAATAGGTTCATTAAGGGACACATAAAAAGGTTCCTTAAATACATTATTCACAAATTAATTACCGTCAAAACCTAATAGGTTGCACTATAGGTATAACTAATAGTTAATCTTATTGATTAATAAGAAAGATAAATAAGAATGATAATATTATAGAGAGCTATAGGTACTAGGAGTTAACTTTAAGTAGACCTGCGAGTGACCCCTGAAAGATTTAGAAGAAAAAATCTGAAGACCTAATCGTATATCGAGCCAGCAAAAAATCCCCCCTAGTGGGTCGAGTAGCTCAGACCCTAGATTTATAGGTGATTGTGCCAAATTATTATGCCACAGCACCTCGATAGTCATAAAAATAAGGATGGGGGTGGGTATTGGTTACAGTGATATAGGTTGCTGACGTATATATTTATCGTTATTTATCAATGACTTAGCATTTCTCAAGGTATTTCTGAGATTTCAGCTCGATTTCGAGTTGCGTCTTTCTTTGTTACCTATCGTTTTCGGTATACACTTAAGGAAAGCTAATAGTATCCTAGTTTAATTAGAGAGGGGAATTGAAATGAAAGATAAAACAAAGGCGTGTGTAGTCGCCACCTTTATTGGTGTATTGGTCAGCGTTGTCGCATTTGCCTTCATTATAGTTATCGGAGGCTACTTAGGACAAGATTGGAATCTTCTCTATCAGGGTGAAGGAGTACCTCTTATCGGAAACCTCTTCGCTATTGGTATTCCAGCTTTTCTCGGTGCTTATTTCGCTCAATCTGTGGATTAGTCAGGTGGAACTCACAGTACCTATCGTTTTTATGACCACCTATGAGAGAGAGCTAGCTGTCTACCCTCTAAGTAATACTCTCTCCTATTGTGTTCTTACGTAGGTAAACTACGCCCACACAACATATAGAACATAAAGAGAACACTATCAGTTACTTTAGTCAGTAAATACAGGCATTTAATAGATTATTGTCCACATACCTTCCATAAGCTACCTACTACATATAGTGTAACGTGGTTACATTATAATGTAATAACACAATATGTAGACAAATATAAGTAAATAATATGTTGACGAATAGTAACAGAACGGCTACTTTCGAATCAGAAGTTTGACACGGCCAATCCATCACACGACGATTGAGCGATACCAAACCAATCTAAAAGGAGAGAGAAAAGCAACCTTCGGGTTGTCTGTATGTACGCAATCCTGCGTTCATAGAATTAGTGTACGTTCTACTTTGGAAGGGAAAGAACTAGTCCACAACCTTTAGAGAAAGTTTAAAGACCATGAAGACCAATAGCATAACCAAACAAATCGCTGAAGATATCGAAAACGGTTCAACTCAACTAAATGCCTTAGAATACATTAAATATAAATTTGATTCTGTAGATGAAAGAGTTGATGACGACCGGAACTTCATAGGTGCTACTCTTATAGATAGTCATCGACATGTTTTCGTAGATACTGAGAAGCAAGAAGTCAGATCCAATAATGAAAACGGGTATGAAGTATCACACTATAAAAAAGATCGCCTAGGTATCCATACGTTACTTAAAGCTGTCCATGAAGCTCAAGGGAAGATGATAAAGCTCGTCTGATGAAGTCCTATATAGTCCCATTTTTGATAGTATCTTCTAGTTAACCCAAACAATTACTCGACATCACTAGAACTAATTGGGGTGAGAACTTAAAAATTCTCGCCCTATTGTTTTCGTGTTTTAAGCAACTATATATGACTTATTAGCATATTTTATGGTCGAATAAAAACTACCTCTCAAAAAGTATATCAAATTTATGTTGTCAACTAATCCCATTTTGTGATATAGTTTTGGCAGAGGCTGATCAATCCTGATTCGGTCCTACAATTTGAAACAATAGAAGGAACTTAAAAACTTATGGAAACGACTTTAAAAACTCAGAAACTTACAGAGAAAGAGCTAAAATCAGCTCTGAATAAACTATCAAGAATAACATTAGCCGTAGAGGATACAGCAAAGACATTCATGCACGGTCACTACTATGCCATGATGAAAAGATTATTAAAGCACCCAGACACAGAAACCCTGCGTGAAATATTTGAATTCATGGATGCTGATTCTAACTTGACCGCTGTTGAGGTTATCAGTGAAATCGTAGATCCTCGTTGGTTTATAAACCTAGAAAAGCCGTTTAAGCTTTCTAAAATTGAGTCTTATTTTGGTTTAAAATCAAATCGACTGCTTAAAGCTTTAAAAGATGATAAACTATTTCCT
>Ga0209631_10008231_pt1 | contig 10212 bp, 8 predicted proteins | sample COG_08_FD_184752 | JGI IMG/M metagenome (GOLD analysis project Ga0209631, IMG submission 184752) | Pelagic Microbial community sample from North Sea - COGITO 998_met_08 (SPAdes) (version 2) | ecosystem: Environmental > Aquatic > Marine > Neritic zone/Coastal water | place: Helgoland, sampling...
GGGATGCATTTGGCATGCCCGCTGAAAATGCGGCATTTGAAAATAAAACTCACCCTGCAATTTGGACAAAACAAAATATAGATAATATGCGTAAACAACTTAAGGCTATGGGTTTAAGTTATGATTGGGATTTAGAATTTGCTACCTGCGACCCTTTATATATTGAATGCCAACAAAAAATATTTTTAGACTTCTATAAAAACAAATTGGCTTATAGAAAAGAAGCATGGGCAAACTGGGACCCTGTAGATCAAACAGTTCTATCTAATGAACAAGTAATAGATGGAAAAGGTTGGAGGTCAGGAGCAAAAGTAGAAAGAAGAAAGCTTCCACAGTGGTTTTTTAGAATCACCGAATATGCTGATGAACTTGTAGATAGTTTAGATAAATTAGATAATTGGTCCAACCAAGTTAAAGTTATGCAAAAAAATTGGATTGGAAGATCAGAAGGACTTAAATTAAACTTTAAAATTCATATATCCGCTGAAACCCCTTCTGAATTTAAAACTATCGAAGTTTACACAACTAGGCCTGATACTATATACGGGGCAAGTTTTATAGCAATTGCTCCCGATCATCCTATTGCAAAAGATTTGTCTGTGAATAATAAAGAATTGCAAAAATTTATAACTGAATGTAATCAAATAGGAACATCAGAAGAGGCTCTAGAAAAAGCAGAAAAAAGAGGTTTTGATACTGGAATAAAAGTTTATCACCCCTTTATAGATAAGGAATATTTACCCGTATATGTAGCAAATTTTGTCCTGATGAGCTACGGAACAGGTGCTATTTTTGGTGTGCCTGCACATGACCAAAGAGATCTAGATTTTGCAAATAAACTAGGTTTGCCTATTAAGGTTGTAGTAAGAGATAAAAATAGTAGTAAGAATAAAATTGATAATACTGCATATACAGGCGAGGGAGAAATTATAAATTCTGACTTTCTAAATGGGCTAAATATATATGAAGCTAAAGCAAGGGTAATGGAGATTGCAGAACAAAAAAAAATAGGTAAAAGATCTAAGCAATTTAGACTTCATGATTGGTGTGCCTCAAGACAGAGATATTGGGGATGTCCCGTACCTATAGTTTTATGTGATGACTGCGGTATAGTTCCCGTTCCTAAATCTAAACTGCCCGTACTTTTGCCTGATGATGTAACATTTGAAAAAACAGGAAACCCATTAGACCATCATGAAAAATGGAAATCTATTAGATGTCCTAAGTGCAATAAACCAGCCAAAAGAGAAACACAAACATTTGATACTTTTGTTGATTCTTCTTGGTATGCATTAAGATACCCATCCCCTAAATCAAAAGAACCTATTGAAAAAAATGAAATGACTAGATGGAGTCCTCCAGACCAATATGTAGGAGGCATTGAACACGCTATTTTACACTTACTTTATGCAAGGTTTTTTAATAGAGGATTAAAAAAAACAAATTATGTAAATTTTGAAGAGCCTTTTAAGGGGCTTTTCTGCCAAGGTATGGTTTGTCATAAAACATACAAAAGCCCTGATGGCTGGGTAGAACCAGAAAATATAATATTTAAAGATAATAAGGCTTTATTAAAATCTAATAATCAGGAATTAGAGATTGGACGCTCTGAAAAAATGTCTAAGTCAAAAAAAAATATAGTTGACCCTATGTCAATTATAGAAAAATATGGGGCTGATACTGCAAGATTATTTATGCTTTCTGATTCGCCTCCAGAAAGAGACTTAGATTGGAGCGAAAGTGGGGTAGATGGCTGCTGGAAATATCTAAATAAAATATGGTCATATTTTCAAAATTATGAAATTCCTAAACAAAATTTTTCTATATTAGAAGATGCTAATGAAGAAGGAAATAAATTAAGAAGAGATATCAATCTATGTATAAAAAATACAACAGACAGCATAGAATCATTTAGATATAATAGTGCCGTAGCTAGTATAAGAAAATTATCAAACTTATTACTTAATCTTAAAAACAAAAATCATGACAATGTGTCCGAGCAAATTATATTGGAAGGCTGGCAATCATACCTTATTATGCTATCTCCTATTGCGCCTCATATCACAGAAGAATTATGGAAACATATAAACCCTAAATCTTCTATATTAAATCAAAGCTGGCCAAGCATAAATCAAAAATTATTAAATGAAAAGAGTCTAGTAATCGCCGTTCAAATAAATGGTAAACTTAAAAACACCATAGAAATACCAAAAACAGAAATTAATAATAAAGCTTTTCAGGAAGAAAAGGCTTTATCTTTACATAATATAAAAACAGCAATACTTATAAGCACACCAAAAAAAATCATAGTAATTCCAGGAAGAGTTATAAACATTGTCATTTAAATTATTTAATTTTTTATTAATAATTATATTTATACCTTTAATAGGCTGCCAATTTACGCCCGTTTATAAGAGTGTAGATATAATACCTAAACTATGCTCAATAGATGTAAAGAATGAAAAAAATTCTGCCCCTTTATATGAAATAAAATTTAAAAATGAATTACAATATATTTTATGCGATTCTAATAATAGTGCTATTAAGTATGAATTAAACTGGGAAATATTAAGAAATTATAGAGAACTTATAAAATCTGAATCTAATTATACAAGAAGATATGAGGAAACTTTTCTTGTAAAATTTAGTATAAGCAATATTGAAAATAATAATATTATTTATTCTGATAGTGTTACGTCTAAAGGAGCATATAATATGTTAGAAGATGAAATTGTTAGTACTATAGCATCCAAAAATACAGTCAGCTATCATATTGCTACTAATGCTGCTGGACTTGTTCTACATAAAATCTATTTATTTATGTCAAAAAAATGAAGATAAAAAATTATGAAATAGATTCTTTCTGTTCCAATTTTAATACTACGGCCCCTGCAATATTAATTTACGGCCAAGAATATGGCTTAAAGCACGAAAGAGCTGATTTAATAGTTAAAAATTATTTAGATAACTCTAATAATATCATAGAACTGGAAATGAAATCAATTATTGCAAATCCTGAAATCATTCAAACTGAACTAAAGTCTATGTCACTTCTCCACAATAAAAAAGTAATTAAAATAAATGATGCCGATGATAAAATTTACACAGCGATCGAAGACAATATTTTATTAAATAATAAAGAGTGCTTGCTAATTTTAATTAGTGAAAATCTAACGCCTAAATCTAAACTTAGAAATTTATTTGAAAGTCATAAAAATGCTGTGATTTTGCCATGCTATAGTGATGATAATAAGAACATATTAAACTTAATTGACAATTTATTTAATAAAGAAAATGTAAAAATAGATATTAATGCTAAAAAGTTACTTTCTAATTATTTAGGTGTTGATAGATTAGTAACAAAAGGAGAAATAGAAAAGGCTATATTATATTCAGGAGCCCAAAAACATCTTTCTATAGAAGACGTATCTTCTTTTTTGAGCGATCAGACTTCAATTAATATTGATGAACTTTACGACCTAATTTTATTAGGGGATATTAAAAAAGCATATAAAATACTCTTAAAGTTACAAAATGAAGGAATGCAACCAATACAAGTCTTTAGGTCCTTTACTAGGCAACTACAAAATTTATATTCTATGAAGGAAAGATATATAGAAAATATGAATGTTAATGATGTAATAGATGGTTTTAAGCCTCCAATATATTTCAAAAGAAAAGAAAATATTAAACGCCATACAAAAGAGTGGTCTATAACAATGATAAACCAAGCATTAATATTAATAGAAAATGCAGAAATAAACTGCAAAACACTGAAAAGTAACCCTAATAATATTGCTAAACAAACTATTTTAAATCTAGGTCTGATGAAAAACAATGAGAGTATTAGCTTTTAATTTTATCTATAAGCTCATCTAGTTGATCTAAGTTTTTATAAGTAAATATAATTTTTCCTTGTCCGTTTTTATCTTGAATTGAGGTCTTAAGGCCAGAGCTTGCCTCTATTTCTTTCTCTAGATTTAAAATATTTATATCTGGGTCTTTTTTATTCTTAACTGTACTTTCTTCTTTTAATAATACCTCTACCTGTCTAGCATTTAAATTCTTTTTAATAATAACTTTAGCTAATTCTAAGCTATTTGGGTTCCCAATTAAAGGGCGGGCTTGACCAACATTTATTTTTTTGTCTTCTATTAGTTTCTGAACATCCCTTGGCAAGCTCAATAGCCTAATAAAATTTGAAATATATGCCCTGCTTCTATGCATAGTAGTCGATAATTCTTCTTGCGTTATAGAAAATTTTTCTAGTATCTTTTTATATCCTTTAGCCTCATCAATAGCAGATAAATTTTCTCTTTGAATGTTTTCAATTAATGCAATAATAGCAACTTCCTCATCTTTTACATTTTTTATATGTGCTGGTATTTCATTTAACCCGGCTATTTGCGCTGCTCTCCATCGTCGTTCACCGGCTATTATTTGCCAGGCTTTATCCTTTCCTTTGGCCTCTCTTACTATTATAGGCTGAAGAATACCTTTATCTTTTATTGAATCTGCTAATTGCTCTAATGACTCTTGATCAAAAGACTGTCTGGGCTGAAGAGGATTTGGCTTTATTAACTCTATTGGTAAATTATCAAATATGTTGCTTTTGTTATTCTGTATATCGCTAATTTCTCTATTTTCTTGAAATAATGCTTCTATTCCTCTTCCTAAACCTCTCTTACTTTTTTTTTGCATTTTCTTCTCCCATTATTTAATTCTTTTAATCATTTCTTTAGCTAGAGAGATGTAGGCTTGACTACCGCTAGAATTAATATCATATAATATTGCAGGTAAGCCGTGAGATGGCGCTTCTGAGAGCCTTACATTTCTTGGTATAATTGTTTTAAAAACATCTTTACCAAAATATTTTTTAACTTCTTCTTTTACTTCTGAGCTAATTCTATTTCTCTTATCATACATGGTTAATAAGATTCCTTCTATATGTATAGAGGAGTTTAAATTTTCCTTTATTCTAGAAATCGTTTTTTTAAGGTGAGACAAACCTTCTAGAGCAAAAAATTCACATTGTAATGGAATAAGTAATGAATCTGCTGCTGTCAGTGCATTTATAGTTAACAGACCTAATGATGGCGGACAATCAATAAAGACAAAATCATATTTTGATTTAAGGTAAGTAGAATAACGTTGAAGTCTTTTCATTCTATCTTTAACATCAACTAATTCTACTTCTACAGCACTCAGATCTACTGTTGCAGGTATTATTTCTAAACCTGGTATAATCGAACTTTTTATAGATTTCTCTATATTTTCTTCGTCTCCAAGCATTTCATATGAACCAATTTTTCTATCCTTTTCAGCTAAACCAAGTCCTGTCGAAGCATTTCCTTGTGGATCCAAGTCTATTAATAAAACTGACTTCTTAATTGCGGCCATAGAGGTTGCGATATTTATTGCGGTAGTTGTTTTTCCCACTCCGCCTTTTTGATTAGTTACTGCTATAATTTTGCATTTTTTATTATTTATAGTCATTAATTTTCTCAAAGTTATTTACAATAATTATATTACTCTCTTTTGAGGTTATGCTTTTAACTAATTTATAGTCTATATGAAAACGTTTTTGAGCAAACAGCAACTCTTTTTTCCAATTTATTCCTTTAGGAAAAATACATACGCCATTTTTTGACAATATAGGTAAAGAGATATCTAATAAATCTGACAAAGAAGAAACAGCCCTAGCAATAATAACGCTAGCAGAGCTAGAAGGCAACAATTCTGCTCTAATGTTATCAATGATAACATTAGAGTTCGTTTTTCTTTTTACTTCTTCTAAAAAAGAGCACTTTTTTTTATTAGACTCGCACAATACTAGATCCTTTCTGCCCATTATAGCTAGCACCATGCCTGGAAAACCGGCCCCTGAACCAATATCGTATATGACCTTACCTGCTTGTGCCCTTGGCAACAAATTATATAGTTGGGCGCTATCTATAATATGCCTCTCCCACATATTTTCTATGGTTGAGGGACCAACCAAATTAACTTTTTTTTGCCAAGATTTTATTAAGCAACAATATATTTCAAGCTTTTCCTGTTCCTCATTAGAAAAGGAAAATGTGCTTAACCTCATGGTTAAGCTGCCATTTGGCGCATATAAATTATTACAGCGCCTATTGCAGCTGGAGTAATACCAGGAAGAGAAGAAGCTTGGGCTATAGTTTCTGGCCTTGCCGTATTTAAGAGCTCTTTTGCTTCATTTGAGAGAGACCCTACAGATGAATAATCAATATCTCTAGGAATTCTAAGCTTGCTATCTTTTCTATATGTTTTGATATCATTTTTCTGTCTCTCAATATAGATGGCATACTGACATTCTATTTCTAACTGTGTAGCAATTTTTGGCTCTACTTTTAGTTCAGGCCATATATTATTTATATGCGTGAAATCTATGTCCGGAAAAGATAAAAGATCAATAGCAGTTCTCCTGACACCATCTTTTCTTATATTTAACCCTTCTTTTATACCTTCATCTGGTGTTAGGCTTAATTCCTTCATAATTTTATATGCTTGGTTTATTTTATTTTTCTTTTCTGTATATAATTCCCACCTCTTTTTAGAAACAACGCCTAATGTATAGCCCTGCTCAGTAAGCCTTTGATCTGCATTATCTATTCTAAGCCTCAACCTATATTCTGCTCTAGAAGTAAACATTCTATATGGTTCTGGAGCTCCTCTTGTAACTAAATCATCAATCATAACTCCTAAATAAGCGTCTGCCCTATCTAAAATAAAAGGCTTTCTTTTTAACACCTTTAAAGCTGCATTTATTCCAGCTATAACCCCTTGACCTGCTGCTTCCTCATAGCCTGTAGTGCCATTAATTTGGCCTGCTAAAAACAAACCTGAAACTTTTTTTAATTCAAGAGAAGATGAGCACTCTCTTGGGTCAACAAAATCATAAGCAATTGCATAACCAGGCCTTAATATTTTAGCTTTTTCTAAGCCAGGCATTAATTTAATTATTTTTTCTTGGACTTCTTCTGGCAAGGAAGTTGAAATGCCATTTGGGTATACAGTGTGATCATCCAAGCCTTCAGGCTCTAAAAATACTTGATGCCGATCCCTATCAGAAAACCTCATTACTTTATCTTCAATTGAAGGGCAGTATCTGGGTCCTTTAGCATCAATTTTTCCTGAATACATTGCAGACTTTTTTATATTTCTTTTAATTAGCTTATGTATTTCTTCATTTGTATATGTAACTCGGCACTCTACTTGCCTGTTGCTAGGCTTAGCATTATATTCAGAAAACATTTCAGGGCTCTCATCGCCTAACTGTTTTTCTAAAACATTCCAATTTATTGTCTTTCCATCTAAACGAGGCGGTGTACCGGTTTTTAGCCGCCCCATAGAAAGATTAAAGCGACGCAAATCACTAGCGAGACTAACAGATGGAGGTTCTCCAGCCCTACCAGCAGCTATAGTTTTATCTCCCATATGTATAATGCCATTTAAAAAAGTACCAGTAGTCAAAATTATTGCTTTAGCAAAAATAGTTTCTCCGCTTTCTAAACAAACCCCTTTAATTGGCCCTTTATTTTCAGACACAAAACTAGCAACAGTTCCCGATAAAACAGATAAACCTCTCTGGCTTGCAATAGCTTTTTGCATCGCTTCTCGATAAATTTTTCTATCTGCCTGACACCTAGGCCCCCTAACTGCTGCGCCTCTACTTCTGTTTAACAAACGAAACTGGATTCCTGCCTCATCTGCAACTAGCCCCATCAAGCCATCTAAAGCATCGATTTCCTTTACTAAATGTCCTTTTCCTATCCCTCCTATTGCTGGATTACATGACATTTCACCTATTTTTGCTTTATCTTGCGTAATAAGAAGAGTTTTAACACCCATACGGGCGGCCGCCGCAGCGGCCTCACAGCCTGCATGTCCGCCACCAATAACGATTACCTCTATATTTTCTTTATTAATATTTAACATAATGACTATTTACTATATTTTTTAAAATGTTTCACGTGAAACCTTCATTTTCCGATGCAAAAACCAGAAAAAATTTCGTCTAACACATCTTCTATATCAATAATACCAACTATTCTTCCCAAAGATATGGATGCTGACCTTATAAAATCTGCAGAAATGTCCATATTATCTTTTTTTGCTTCTTGCATAGCAAGCTCCAAGCTCTCTTTTGTGTTTTTTAGGTGATTTATGTGCCTTATTCTATTAGGGCCAACAGATAAGTCAGACGATGAAGTCATTTTTTTCACTTCTCTAGATAGACTCTTTAAGAGCTTATCGATTCCTTGTTTTGTTTTGCATGAAATACAAAAGCCTCTTTTTTTAAGTCTGCTATAATCGGAAACAAGGTCTATTTTATTAGAGACCTGCATAATTTTAGCTTCTCTATATATAGATAAATCTAATACTGCTTCCTTTTTGTTGTCTAGTGCAGAGCTTATGAAAAGAACTATATCAGCATTTTTGGCAGTACTTTTTGATCTTCTTACGCCTTCTTTCTCTATTTTATTTCTTGCCTCTCTTATACCAGCTGTATCATATATTGTTACGGGAACACCTTCAAGGTTTAAGCGCGCCTCTATAGTGTCCCTTGTCGTGCCTGCATGTGCTGACACTATAGCACGGTCTTCGTTTAGCAAGGTGTTTATAAGGCTTGATTTTCCTACATTTGGGGGGCCTATTAAAGCTATTTTTATCCCGCTTCTGAGCCTTTCTCCTGTTATACCTTTTTCAAGATCTTTCTCTATATTTTTTATTAATAAGGATATTTTTTTAGAAAAATTATTTTTTTGTGCTTTTTGAGAAACATCTCCTTCATCAGAAAAATCTAATAAAGCCTCCATTTCCGCTCTAATCCATACAAGCTCTTTTCTCCACTCTAAATACTTTTTAGAAAGTTCGCCTTTTAATAGGCGTAAAGACTGTATTCTTTGCTCTTTAGTTTCTGAAGCTATTAAATCTGCTAAGCCTTCTACTTCTATAAGATCCATTTTTCCTTTAATTAAAGCTCTTTTAGTAAACTCCCCCGGCTCCGCTGGCCTGAAGCCCTTGATAGAAGAAAGAAATAAAAAAGCTTCATCGACAACTGCTATAGAACCATGAAGATGGAGCTCAACCAGCTCTTCTCCTGTAACGCTGTCTTTCTCTGGAAAATAACAAACCAATGAAATATCTATAATTTCTTTTTTAGGGGGCTTAAGCTTTGTTAAAACTAGTTTTCTTGGTTCTAGCTTTTTTACCCCCAATAATCGTAAGGCTTCTGATGCGGAAGGGCCGCTTATTCTAATTATTGCAATAGCTGCAGGCAAAGGTCCGCTAGATAAAGCATAAATTGTTTGAGGGCTAACCATTTTTCTCCCAAAAAAGTAAATGTTTCACGTGAAACATGTATTTATTTATTTGTTATTTATATTTTATACCATATAATTAAAATTTTAGGAGAACGATTATGCCCTCAGGTTACATAGATATTAAGTCTTCCGATGAAAAAGGTACATTTAAAGCTTATTTTGCCTCTAGGCCTTACCTTTCCGACCTTCCAAGGCCGCCAGGAATTGTTATTATTCAAGAAATATTTGGTGTTAGCCCTTTTCTGAAAGAAATGGCCAATCGTTATGCCGCGCATGGATTCGCAGTGGTAGTTCCTGACTTATTTTGGAGGCTAGAGCCTTCTCTTACAGAGCTCCCTGATCAATCTGAAGCCGCCACACAAAAAGCCTTTGAATTATACAAAAAATTCGATGTTGATAAAGGGGTAGACGACATTGCAGCCTCCTTAAGGTGGCTAAGAGAAAATGAAAATACCTCAGGAAAAACGGCTGTGGTTGGGTATTGCTTGGGTGGGCTTCTTGCTTTTTTATCTGGCTGCCAATTAGATATAGATGCTGCTATAGGGTATTATGGGGTTGGCATAGAAAAAAATTTAGAAAACAAAAACATGATCAGAAAACCAATAATGCTCCATTTTGCAGAAAATGATAGCTTTGTGCCTGCAGAAACAAGAAAGGGTTTAGAAGAGAGCTTTTCTGATAACAACTTAGTTACTATTAATAATTATAGTGGTTGTGACCACGGCTTTGCACGAACAGGAGGTTCAAATTATGATAAAGCTGCTGCAGAAATTAGTGACACACGAACATTAGCCTTATTAAAAAAATCATTGGCTTAAATAGGAGAAAAATAATGCATACTAACGCAATAATGGTTCATAAA
>Ga0209631_10008238_pt1 | contig 10209 bp, 10 predicted proteins | sample COG_08_FD_184752 | JGI IMG/M metagenome (GOLD analysis project Ga0209631, IMG submission 184752) | Pelagic Microbial community sample from North Sea - COGITO 998_met_08 (SPAdes) (version 2) | ecosystem: Environmental > Aquatic > Marine > Neritic zone/Coastal water | place: Helgoland, sampling...
GGGTGTTCGTTGGGGTGCTGATACAATTATGGATCTTTCTACTGGAAAAAATATTCATGAAACAAGGGAGTGGATTATTCGTAACTCTCCAGTTCCTGTTGGAACTGTCCCAATCTACCAGGCCCTCGAAAAGGTTAAAGGTGTTGCAGAAGATTTGACTTGGGAGGTCTTTAGAGATACATTAATTGAGCAAGCTGAGCAGGGCGTTGATTACTTTACAATTCATGCTGGAGTTAGGCTCAAATATGTTCCATTAACTATGGATAGGGTTACAGGAATCGTTTCTAGGGGTGGCTCAATTATGGCTAAGTGGTGTCTTGCACATCATACAGAGAGCTTTTTATATACTCATTTTGAAGACATATGTGAAATTATGAAGGCTTATGATGTGACTTTCTCACTTGGAGATGGGCTCAGGCCTGGTTCAATTGCGGACGCCAATGACGCAGCTCAGTATGGGGAGCTTGAGACTTTAGGTGAGCTTACAAAAATAGCTTGGAAGCATGATGTTCAAACATTTATTGAAGGTCCAGGCCATGTACCAATGCATATGATTAAGGACAATATGGAAAAACAGCTTGAGGAGTGTGGTGAAGCTCCTTTCTATACTCTAGGTCCTCTTACAACTGACATAGCACCAGGATATGATCATATAACTTCAGCTATTGGAGCAGCTCAGATAGGTTGGTATGGCTGTGCAATGCTTTGTTATGTAACTCCAAAGGAGCATCTTGGCCTTCCAAACCAAGATGATGTTAAAACTGGAATCATTACCTACAAGATTGCAGCTCATGCTGCTGACTTAGCTAAGGGACATCCAGGAGCCCAGATCAGAGATAATGCGCTCTCAAAGGCGAGGTTTGAATTTAGATGGGAAGACCAATTTAATCTTGCACTGGATCCAGATACTGCTAGAAGCTTCCATGACGAAACCCTACCAAAGCAAGCAGCTAAAACAGCCCACTTTTGTTCAATGTGTGGTCCAAAGTTCTGTTCTATGAAAATTTCTCAAGATATTAAAGGCTTGGACACAGATGCCGTTCAAAAGATTCAAGAAATTCAAGTTGAGATGGACAAAAAGTCTGAAGAATTTTTGAAGAATGATAGCGAAATATATTTAAAGGAAGGCGCTTAAGGAGGCCTTACTTAATTTTTAATGTAAGGCTCTAAAGCACTCAGAATATTGCTGGCTGCGCCCTGATTATTCTCGAAGGTTTTCCTTGCATTGGCGCCAAGCTCATCTCTTCTAGACTTGCTTGATAACAATTGAGAAATAGTTTGCATTAGTTCATCAGCATTGGATACCTGAATGGATGCATCATTATCTAAAAGTTGTTTCGAAATCTCTTCAAAGTTATAAACGCTTGGACCAAAAATGATTGGTTTTGATAGGGAGGCTGCTTCAAGCATATTTTGACAGCCATTATCAGTAAGGCTTCCACCAATAAAAGCAATATCCGAGATGGAGTAATAGGCCATCATCTCCCCCATGCTGTCTCCAACCAAAATGTCAGTATCTTCAGAGCAATTCTCAGCTTCAGATCTTCTATTAACATTTAGACCAAAACCTTTAGCAATCTTTGCTGCTTCGTCAAACCTTTCGGGATGTCTAGGAATGATAACAAGAAGACAATTCATTTGATCCTTGTGCTTTAGGTAGCTCTCAATAATTAATCTTTCTTCGCCATCTCTTGTGCTTGCAAAAACGCTAACAAGCCTATCACCAACCATTTGCCTTAATGAATTCGCTAAATCAACATCAATTGAGTCATCACTATCAAACTTAAGACTTCCAGTATTTATTAAGCTTTGTTCATTGGCTCCCAGCTTGATAAAGCGAGTGGATGAAAAAGTATTTTGCGAGCATATAAGAGTAAGTTTCCTAAGAGTTTCACTGACAAGTTTAGGGGAAAATTTTTGATATTTATTGAATGATTTTTCTGATAAACGAGCGTTGATGAGGCATACAGGTATATTTTTTTTGTTCAAAGTATGTATTAGGTTTGGCCAAATCTCAGTCTCCATCAAAATGCAAATCTCTGGTTGAATTTTTCTAAGAAAAGATTTAATAATCAGCTTCGAATCAAAAGGGAAAAAGCAGTGAATAATTTTATTTTTGTAGTGGTTTTTAACAGCTACTGAACCAGTAATCGTTGTCGTTGTAAGCAAAATTTTATATTTTGGATACTGATCAAGAAGGATATCAACTAGAGGCTTTGAGGCATTAAACTCTCCTACTGAGACGCTATGAATCCAGATCACCCTGTCAGATATCTTTGGTACAAACCCTAACTGATTTTTTAGCTTGACTTTCCATGATGGGTCATGAGAATCTTTTAAAAGTATCTTTAAAAGCGCAAATGGAATTCCAAGCCAAATGATGAAAGAGTATAGAAATCTATTCATTTATTGATTTGATCAGATAATATAATGAATGTTCATATAGTTTAATTCTTCAATTCTTTTCTAAAGGGCTTATGAAAGGCAAAAAAGGTATAATAGTTCGCTGATATTATAGCTTTATCGTATAACTTTCATCACATCTATTTTTCTCTGAATGTTTCGTTACTATGATCTTGTCTAGAATTTTTTTTATTTTTTTTAAAAGTTATGAAATTTGTTGATTCTGCAAGTGTTGTTGTTGAGGCTGGAAAAGGAGGGGCAGGATGTCTGAGTTTTCGCCGAGAAAAATATATACCCGACGGTGGCCCTGACGGGGGTGACGGGGGAGACGGAGGAAGCGTATATTTTCGTGGCCAGGAGGGACTTAATACGCTCAGTGAGTTTAGATACAATCGATTATACAGAGCAAAGAATGGTCAGCCCGGTATGGGAAGAGATAGGAGAGGAAAATCTGCCGATGACCTTTATGTTGAAGTTCCTCTGGGTACCAAGATTATTGACCTTGCAACGGATGAGGTGATTGGAGAAATCACCCTTCATGAACAGAGCTTACTTGTAGCTAAAGGGGGGTTTCATGGCCTTGGTAATGCTAGATTCAAATCATCTGTAAATCGTGCGCCAAGACAAACTTCGCCTGGAACACCCGGCGAGTCAAGGGAAGTTGCTTTAGAATTAAATATTATGGCTGATGTGGGGCTTTTAGGTATGCCTAATGCGGGAAAATCAAGCCTCATAAGGCAAATCTCAGGTGCGCGCCCCAAGGTTGCTGACTATCCTTTCACAACTCTACACCCAAGTCTCGGCGTAGTAAAGGCAGGAAGTAATCATTTTGTGATGGCAGACATACCAGGATTATTAGAAAAAGCAAGTGAAGGAGTGGGCCTTGGATTTGAATTTCTAAAGCATCTCTCGAGAGCAAGAGCTCTATTACATGTAGTAGATATCTTTCCATCTGATGGCTCTGATCCAGTTGGTAATTATTTGACAATTGAGTCTGAGCTAAAAAAGTTTGACGAAGATTTATACCAAAAACCCAGATATGTTGCAGTCAATAAAATTGACTTAATTGAAGAAAGCGAAAGAGATAAAACCATTAAAGATTTTCTTAATAAAGTCAAATATAAAGGAAATGCGTTTAACATATCTGCATTAAATGGAATGGGCTGTAAGTCACTAGTCTTCGGCTTGTATGACTTAATTGAGCAAAAAAATGAAGAATAAGTGTTGGGTTGTAAAAATTGGGTCAGCCCTTTTAACTAACAATGGCAAGGGTATCGACAAGGGTCTTATATCTGAATGGGTAGAGCAAATTGTCGAATTAAAATCTAATGGGATTGATGTTGTTCTCGTATCGAGTGGATCCATTGTGGAGGGTATGAAGCGCCTAGGATGGAAAGAAAAGCCTAGTGACATTCATAAGCTTCAGGCAGCAGCAGCTGTTGGGCAAATGGGACTGGTTCAGGCTTATGAATATTTGTTTGCAAAGCATAAAGTACAAACTGCTCAGGTTTTATTAACACGTGATAATTTATTGAATTCAAAGCATTTTGAGAATATTTCAGCAACCCTGACAAATTTGCTAGAGTTTGGAACTGTTCCAGTAATCAATGAAAATGATACAGTTGCAACTGAGGAGATTAAGTTCGGTGATAACGATACACTAGCAGCCTTAGTTGCTAACTTTTTAAGTGCTGAAAAGCTCATCATATTGACAGATCAGCATGGTGTTTTTGATGACGATCCTCGAAAAAATATTAATGCTAACTTAATTAAAAAAATTCATTTTAATGATGAGAAATTAGAGAGAGTTGCTGGAAAAACAGGCGGTGATCTGGGTTCTGGTGGAATGTACTCAAAGGTAATGGCGGCAAAACAAGCTGCAAAATCTCAAACCATATCAAATATCGCTTGGGGTAGAGAGAAAGAAGTTCTAACCAGAATTTATCAAGGTGAATATATAGGAACATTAATTCATTGTTAGCATATATCGGTTTAGGCTCAAACTTGCAAAATCCTAAGATGCAAATTGAAAATGCTCTCAGTGCTCTTAGTGAGGTTGACGGTATAGAATTGAAAAGTGTTTCGAGTTTCTATGAATCAAAACCGCTTCTTGATATGCCTGGTCCAAATTATTTAAATGCGGTTTGTAAGATAAATACTCAACTCGGTGCCATTGATTTGTTAGATACTTGTCAGGCTATAGAAAATAATCAGAAAAGAATTAGAAAGGTAAAATGGGGGTCAAGAACTATTGATTTAGATATACTGCTCTATGAACAACAGGTTATTTCAAGTGATCGATTATCTATTCCTCACCCTGAAATGATTGATAGAGCTTTTGTTATGGTTCCTTTGCATGAATTAGACAAAGAAATAAATGTCCCTCTTTTAGGACCAGTTAAAAAATTAATGGATAGAATTAACATACTTGATGTAAAAAAAATATGAAGCATTCAGAGTTAGCTTTATTTAAAGAAAATAGCGAAAAAATAACCTGCCTGACAGCTTATGATGCATCAATGGCTAAACTTCTTGATCAGTCAGGAGTTGATGCTATTTTAATTGGTGATTCTCTTGGAATGGTCATCCAAGGAGGGGAGAATACTCGATCAGTATCAATCGATGATATGATTTATCACACCTCTATTGTCTCTAGCTCTTGTAATGATGCGCTCATAATTGCTGACATGCCTTTTGCAAGTTATGACAACCCTAAAGATGCTCTCAATAATGCTAGGGCATTGATTGATGTTGGTGCAAGAATGGTTAAGATTGAAGGTGGTAGTGAACATTCCGAGGTAATTAAAACTCTAATTTCAAACAATATAAATATTTGTGGTCATTTGGGCCTTCAACCTCAGATGGTAATAAATTCTGATGAATATAGGGTTCAAGGCAGAGATGAAAATTCTGCCAAAAAAATCATAAAAAATGCAGTTCTGCTGGAGTCTTTAGGGGTAAGCGCTTTGGTTTTGGAGTGTATACCAAGTGATTTAGCACAAACTGTCACTGAAAAACTAACAATACCCACGATAGGGATTGGTGCTGGTGCTGATTGTGATGGTCAGGTTCTAGTTAGTTTCGATATGTTAGGGATTACTTCTGGCAAGCAGCCAAGGTTTGTAAGGAATTTCTTAAACAATCAAAACACGATTTCTGATGCGATTGAGGCATTTGTTATGGAGGTTAAGGCTGGGACTTTTCCTAATCAAAGTGAGAGTTATTAATGCAAATTTTTACAACTGAGAAAGACCTTAAGCTCTTTTTAGATTCTTTACGAAATAATAATATTGCTTTAGTCCCGACAATGGGTGGCCTTCATGAGGGACATCTTTCATTAGTAGATAAGGCCAAAAGTCTTGCTCAAATAGTTGTAGTTAGTATCTTTGTAAATCCTACTCAGTTTGCCAGAGGTGAAGATTTTGATGACTATCCTAATACCTTTGATTCAGATAAATTACTTTTGGAGTCAAAAAAGGTTGATGCTTTATTTCTTCCCTCTAAAGATGAAATCTACCCACACGGAACTGAATCTGACTACAAGGTGGGTGATATCGGTCAGATACTCTGCGGAGCATTTCGACCTACTCACTTTAATGGAGTTGCACAGGTAGTTAGACGTTTTTTTGAAATTATTAATCCAAACTATGCAGTTTTTGGTGAAAAAGATTTTCAACAGCTACTAATAATTAAATCATTAGTTAAAAATCTCAACTTTAAGATAAAAATTGAATCAATACCTACTCAAAGAGAGGAAGATGGATTGGCAATGAGTACTAGAAATCAGTATTTAAGTGATTTAGATCGTGAGAAGGCGCCTCACTTTTATTCAGTTTTGAGTGATACAAGGGATGCATTATTAGATGGAAAGTCAATCTATGATGCTAGAGAAGATGCACTAAACACATTAAGTAAAAGCTTTGAAGTAGAATATTTAGAAGTCTTAGATGCAAATAACCTTACACAAATCGAGACTAAAACCACAGAAATTATTATAATATCTGCAATTAGGTTTGGTGGAACTCGCCTGATTGATAATCTAGTTTTTAGGAGAAAGAATGTTTAGTATTACTGAAGAAGCAGAAATTTATGTTGCAGACCTTTTTGAGCAGCAAGATGAAAAAGACCTTGGATTAAAGGTAGATGTTGAAAAACCTGGAACTCCAGTTGCAACAGTAACCTTTAACTTTTGCATTAAGAGTGATCTTCCCGAAAGCTATCAAGAGTTCCCATTTGTAGGATTCAGTGCCTTTATCGATGAATCTAATAATCAGTACCTGAGTGACTCGCATGTTGCCTTGAAGATTGATGGGACCAACAAAAAATTAACGATTACAGCACCTAATGCCAAGGGAGAAGCACCCAAAGATGATGCGCCTCTTGAAGAAAAAGTCCTTTTTACCATTGTCACAGAAGTCAATCCAAGTCTTGCCTCTCATGGTGGGTTTGTGGATCTTGTTGAAATTACTAAGAAGAAAGAGGTTGTTCTTAACTTTGGAGGGGGATGTCAAGGTTGTAGTTCGGTTAATATGACTCTTAAAGATGGGGTGGAAAAACAACTTAAAGGTTTATATCCAGAAATTTCAGCTGTTCTCGACGCAACGGATCACTCCTACAAAGAAAACGCATACATGTAGTTTCCTAGCATCTTAATGCTAGAATAATTTAAGGTAAAGAATGGAAAAAATCAGGGTTTATTCTCATTCTGCATGTCTTTCAAAAGAAAACGGTGAGGGTCATCCGGAGCGAAAAGAGCGCCTAGAGTCTGTCCTTGAATCAATCCAAATGATTGATGATCGCTCTATTGAAATAAAAGAAGCCCCATTGGCTCAATTCAAGGAAATTAATTTAGTTCATCCACAGCCATACCTCGAGGAAATTTTTTCTATGATTCCTAGTCATGGCCTCGTGGGAGTTGAAAAGGAGCCTTATGCAGATACCCTTCTTTGTCCTGAATCAAAGGAGGCAATTCTAAGAGCCTGTGGCTCAGGAATAAGTGCCTCAAAAGACCTTATGGATGGAAGCTCTAAGAGAGTTTTTTGTGCAGTTAGGCCTCCAGGACATCATGCTGAGACCTCACGGGTTAATGGATTTTGTTTTTTAAATAATGCAGCAGTTGCAGCACGTTTTTTACAGTCTCGATATAAGATAAAAAAAGTTGCAATTATTGACTTTGATGTGCACCATGGTAATGGTACTCAAGAGATTTTTTATGAAGATGATACGGTGCTTTATGGCTCGATTCATCAGCATCCATTATTTCCTGGAACAGGTTTAGAAACGCAAACTGGTGTTGGAAACATCTTTAATGCGCCAATTGAAGCTGGAACTTCAAGTGAAGCATTTTTAAAGACTTTTAAAGAGAAGATTTTAGTCCATGTCGATCATTTTAAGCCTGAAGTAATTATTATCTCTGCTGGTTTTGATGCCCATAAGAGAGATCCACTGGCCACTATTAATTTAAATTCTGAAGATTATTTTACAATGACTCAAGATATTATTGAAATTGCAAATCGTCACTCAAAAGGAAGGGTGATTTCATTTCTAGAGGGAGGTTATGATCTTTTAGCACTATCAGAGTCAATTCAATCTCACTTCAAAGGACTCAGTCTTTAATAAAGATGAATGAGTTTGATCTAATTCAAGGCTACTTTAACTGGAAGTTAAATGACGCAAGTATTGAGTTGGGAGTAGGAGATGATGCAGCAATTTTCAATCTTGATCCTGGACACCAGCTAATAACCTCGACTGATACTCTTGTTGAAGGTATTCACTTCTTTAAAGACGCCTCACCAATTGATATCGCTTATAAATCATTAGCTGTTAATTTAAGTGACATCGCCGCAATGGGTGGAGTAGCTAAATGCTATACACTTTCACTGACACTTCCAAAGCTTGATAAAGATTGGTTAGAGCAATTTTCAACCTCACTTAAAGAGTCTTCTGAGCGATTCCGTGTCAATTTGATTGGAGGTGATACAACAAGAGGGCCTTTAAATATTACGATTTCAATGATGGGTTCGATTGAAATCAATACCTCTATTAAAAGGTCAGGCGCAAGAGCTGGAGATGATATTTATGTGACTGGAAGTCTTGGAGCTGCAGCATTATGTCTCAAAAAAATTAATGAGGGAGTGAAGCCTTCTGAAAGTGAGTTAATTAGTCTTAATAAACCTATTCCTCGATTAGAGCTTGGCTCAGCATTAAGAAATATAGCAAGCTCATGTATTGATATTTCTGATGGGCTAGAACAGGATTTATCACATATTTTAAAATCATCAAATGTAGGTGCAATTATCTATATTGATAAGTTGCCACTGGATAATTCAGTATCCAATTATGTCAAAGATTCAAATGATTGGTCTTTGCCACTGTGTGGTGGGGATGACTATGAGCTTTGTTTTACTGCAGGAAAATCAGAGAGAAAAAAAATAAAAGAACTTTCAGAGGGTCTTAAGGTCAGGGTTGCTAGAATTGGAGTAATTAATAACCAAAAAGAATTAGAGATTGTCGGATATAACGGACCAAAATCATCTTATCAACACTTCTGATAAGATTAATATCAAACAATAAAATAAAAAATTAGATTTCTTTTCTTTCTTCTACAGTTTTACAGTCGATACACTGATCTGCCGTTGGGCGAGCTTCGAGGCGGTTAAGAGCTATCTCAATGCCGCAAGTTTTGCAGTAGCCGTAATCTCCCATATCAATCAAGTGAAGAGTCTTATCAATCTTATTAATAAGTTTTCTTTCACGATCTCTTGTCCTAAGCTCAAGAGCGAACTCTTCTTCAATCGTTGCTCGGTCATTAATATCAGCAACCGGGGTAGAGTCTTCCTGGATATGATTAATCGTTGATTCTGCTTCTGAAACTAACTGATCTCTCCAAACATTAAGCTTATGAATAAAGTGCTTAAGTTGGCCGGGTGACATAAACTCCTCTCCTTTTTTTGGGATATAGGCAGGAATTTCATCAAAGTTTGGATCTGTCATTAGTGTTAGTATGTAAAAAAATGTAGTTTTTACCAAAAATTGCCTAAAATAGCAATGATTTTTTATCATTTTGATTCATTTATTTTTATGGTTCTCAAAGCATAATATATTTGATTACAATGGTCATTATGAATTTTATAAAGGAGCTCTATGAGTGCACTAATTAACTTAGCAGATAACAGCGCTGTTTATGACGTTGCAAAAGTTTCAGCACTCTCAATTGCCCCTCAGCTTTCCAAGAGATTTCAAAATCAAATCTATCTTAAAAGAGAAGATGATCAGGTTATTCACTCCTTTAAGCTTCGGGGCGCCTACCAAAAAATGAGTTCGATGAGCCAGGAGCAAAAAAGCAAAGGGGTGATAGCGTCCTCAGCTGGAAACCATGCTCAGGGAGTGGCTCTTGGAGCAAGCAAGCTTAATATTAAGGCAATCATTGTCATGCCAACAAGTACACCAAAAATTAAAGTTCAGGCTGTAGAGCAGCTCGGTGCTGAAGTTATTTTGCATGGTGATGTTTATGATGATGCTTTCCACTTTGCACAAAAATTAGAGACAGAGCGCGACCTGTGTTTTATTAGTCCTTATGATGACTTTGATGTTATCGCAGGTCAGGCTACCGTTGCTAAAGAGGTGTTATCTCAACTCGATGAAATTGATTATGTCTTTGCTCCAGTTGGAGGTGGTGGTTTAATCTCTGGAATGGCGAGTTACATAAAGCATTATGCTCCTCAAATCAAAGTCATTGGGGTTGAACCTGTAGATTCACCAACGCTATTTAGAGCATTAGAGGCCAACGAGAGAGTTATTTTGGAT
>Ga0209631_10008244_pt1 | contig 10205 bp, 10 predicted proteins | sample COG_08_FD_184752 | JGI IMG/M metagenome (GOLD analysis project Ga0209631, IMG submission 184752) | Pelagic Microbial community sample from North Sea - COGITO 998_met_08 (SPAdes) (version 2) | ecosystem: Environmental > Aquatic > Marine > Neritic zone/Coastal water | place: Helgoland, sampling...
TTGAACCCAAGCAGTTCAAGACCGTTTGCATAAGCATCTTCCCAATCCTGCCTTCCTGCCTTGTTAGCGTCAAACTCACCCAATAACTCACCGGCAATGCGGTCAAGCTCACGGTCCGGCATCTCTTCCGCTAAGTTGGTATAAAAATCGTCGTTCATGCCGCGCTGATCTTCCGGATCAAAATCAACGGTTACACCACCGTCGTCCTCCGGAGAAATCTCAATGTCCATGCCTTCAGCCATGCCCTCAAAAGACACGACGTTGTCCATGCTGCCCGGAACCTCAAGCTCCACTTCAGCCGCTAAATCCTCCGGATCAAGCTGCGAAGGAACATTCTTGTCCATCAAACCGCCAATTGGTTTACGTGCCATTTACAGTCTCCTCTAGGCCTAACTTACCATAGGCCGGTTCATATTCCTAGCTATTGGTGCAAGAGCGGCTACGCCCCGCGGGCCGCGGTTCATGTTCCGCGCTACGTCGGCCAAAGTTATTACGCCGCCTTCTTTTTTCTTAACTACACCGGGAACGATGTTGTTTACGTCAAACACGGCATAGTTTTTACCAGCCATTTCATATGTGGTAAAACCGTCAAAACCTTGAGACCTGATCCAGTCTACTACTCCCGAATCCTCTATAGTTTCATAGTTACCCGCCTCAACCGCACCAACAAAATCTTTTTGTTCTCTGGAGGCAAACGTATCTAACTCAGTTTTATTGCCTTTATAGAAATCGCTTTCCCTAAGTTGTTTTAAGTGATTTGGGTTATCTACGTCAAAAAAGTTTACGTCTTTAAGATATACCGGTCGTGTATTGGGGCTGTCTCCGTCTATGGCATAGAAATCTGACGTAGCAGGACTGTCTGCTACAAAAGTATACGGTGCGTCCGGGTCAAACTCTTTGAACTCTGCCCCTGTACCATGGTAAAAGCGCTGCGGTTTGTCGCCGCCTAACAGCCCGGTTGACTTAGGGGCCGAGGCAGGGGCGGGGCCTCTTTTCGGGTACTCTAGCTTACTTTTTAGGTTCTCTGGTAGCTTGTCTACGTTGATCAAACCTTCTATATCAACCAGACCTCTTTCCGCACCTTCCGTATCAAAGCTTTTTGCGCTTGTGCCTGCCATAACGTCAAGGCCGGGCCGGATACGTTTTTCAATCTCCAATGAAGCGGATTGCCCCCCCGGGGCCTCTTTCGTTGCACGAGCCCCCTTGGTAGCCACATCCATAGGAAACAACTTGCGGCGCTCATCTACTGGCATACCCTCTGTTGCCAAAGCATACGCCTCTTGCAAACGCGCCATAAACTCGCCGCGCGTTTTCATGTAATTTTGTCTGGCGGACGAGCCCTGCCTTAAAGAACCTGACTCATTCCTGTCTCTGTATACGTTAACACCTAGCGCCTCATAGGCTTCAGCCTCTTTAAACGCTTTTGCCTCTTTCTCCGCAATAAGCCGATACATCTCTGCTTTTACTTCATTCGCATAAGGCATTTCATCTAAATTAACAGGAGCGGTGCTATTCGTATTTCCCGGCCACATTCTAGTTAAATTATCTGGAGCTTCTGGGTTTGCCTTCTTTACGTTAAACTGCGCCGCCTTAACTAGGTTTTCTAAATTCTTAGCTTCTCCTTTGGGCCGAAGCTCATTGAAAAACTCATACGGATTAAAATTCGTGTACCCCGGCTCGTCTATCATTCTAAGGCTCTCATAGAGAGCAAAGTTGTCAAACAATTTGCCAGACACGCTTTCTTTAACCAAAAACGGTTGGGCCCCGCCGGGCAGGTCGCCTCTTGTCTGCAATACGTGGGCTAACTCATGCACCATTAAAGTAGAGGTGTACCGATCATTTCCCAAATATTCCGCATTAATAGCAATCGTGTTGGTGCTATCATCCCAGTGGCCGCCAGTACCCCCTTCCATCTTTTCAACAAAACGAACATTTATGTCGTCCGCAAGATCAGGAAAGACCGTAAAAAGGGGGTGGTCGTCCCCTATAGCTTGATTTAGCTTAAACTGTACACTCCGGCCGTAGTCACCGCCTTTGTAGAAACTCTCGACAAAAAAGTTTCTTGGATCCTTTAATTTTTCAAAAGCGTCCATAACTTCTTTTGCGGATGCCTTATTAGCTACCAAAGAAGAAACAGACTCCGGTAACAACTTACCTACATTGATCTGACTTAAATTATCCGGGATGTCGAAAACCATTTTGGTTTCAAGCGGAGCGTCACCTGCTTCCCTGCCGGGTCTTGCGTCCACATTAATACGCATGAACCCTGTCTCTTCAAACACCTTGCGGGGGTCCTCGCCAGCTTCCAAACGCTTCTGAGCTTCGGACTCCTTGTACTTTATTCCCCTTACCCATTGTGGGTTTATTCCCGGAGTGTCCGCAGACGCCAACATTTCCGTTACAGAGGTGTCTGGTAATCCATCGTCCGGTACGGGTATTAGCTGACCATCGGGGGTTACCGCCTGTGAGCGCACGTTTGGTAAATACTGCATAAAGTCCTGTATGCCGCTTGAAACAGCTTTAGCGCCGCGGGCCGTGAGCATTTCACCGGCACCCGTAATTCCACCAGCCAACCGACCCAAATCACGATAGTCTTCTAAACCCGACCCCGCAGCGGGAAAGAACCGTGAGCCGAGGGCCTCGGAGCCAAATCTTTTAAGAAAAGCCTGCGCGTAAGGGTCCGCGGCAGACAAAGCCGACGCCATCGGCGACACCGCTAACAAACGGGGGTCTATTTGAGACGCAATGCCCGTGGCTGTCGCGCCTATATCTGCGAAAGAACCACCTAAATCCGTTGTAGCGCCCTGAAGGGCACCAATTCCTAGCTCACGGTATGCGCCTTCTGGGGGCGGTTCGTATGAAACGAAATCATCTTCTGGATTATCAGCCAACTTCCCGCCCCAAAATAGTGGACACCTGCTCCATTACTTTCGGATCAAGGTTAGCCAGTACCTGTTTAACAGGGGCTTGTATGCCCGCCTGCTTCAACAACTTGCCGCCAACGGCCTCGTTACGCAACTCAACCATCTGACCAAACTGAAAGCCGCGCTTCTTATCAAACATCTGCTTGTCCATAGGACGACGTTTAAACTGCTCCGGAGCTAAATCCTTATATATGTCAAAACCCTCTATGCCCGGATATTGCGGAATAGGCTGCATTGTGTCAGGGCCCGTTGTGTCTTCAGTTTTACCCAAACTAGCAAGACCGCCCTCCTGTAGATAGCGCTTTTTTGCACTGCGAAAGCCCTTAATATCCAACATCTCATCGGCCTGACCGCTTTCAAGATCCTCTGGCCGAAGCCCTGTAACTGACGGGGCGAAATCCTGATACATGTCATAGCGTTCAAGGCGCTTATACTCACCGTCTACCGGATTGTACTCCTCAAAAAAAGGACCTGAAAGATCCGCGGGCCGCGTTTGGTCTTCCGCGTATGCCGGTCCAGAAAAACCGCTTTCCTGCATGTATGCCGGATCGTCGCGGGACAAGCCAAACCCTTCGTTCATAGACATGTCACCCATGTCTATATACCCCGGATCACCCGCGCCTAACGATACAACGCCGCCCCCGCCAAAACCAAAATATTCCATTACTGGGTTGGACTTCTTATAGTCGCCGGGCCCCGGATAATACTGACGCGACCCGGGCCCCAACTTTTTGTAGTACCCGCCACTGGCCGAAGCTTCAGGGGTCCCTGTTAAATAATCATATGCACCAGAAAGAGCGTCGCCTACATAATCAGCCGCCGCGGCCCCTAAATCTACTATCGAATCGCCCATTAATAATATGCCCTTATCTGAACCTGTGCGTCCTCGTCATCCCAATCGTCACTGGGCAACTGGACAAAATTACCTTGCCGGTAGCGCATTAATGCCTGTGTCATGCTGTCAACCAAGTCATCGTGCTCCCCGTTTGGAAATGCCGCCACCTCCTCTATCATCTCATCAGCAAAGACGGTGTCGGGGGCCCAAACCATACCGGACTCAAAAAGAGGCGACACAGAGTGAACTCTCGTTAGTTTATCATTTCCCTTGCTCGGCGTAAAGTTAACAACGGGTATGCCCATGTTTCTTAATTCCTGCGTCAAAGGTAGACCAGACGCCTTGGCTTCTACAATTACAGTATCTGGTTCCCAATAATGATACTGCTCCAAAGCCTCCTTCTTGAGCTCCGGAAAGTCCCACCGGTCCTTTTTACTATCCAATAATATTATTCCCGGGGGACCCCCAGCCTCTTCTGGACGAAATACGCCCCACGTTGTTATCGCGCTGTAGTCCGCCGTCTCCCGCTTACTAAACGCCGTGTCATAGCTCTGAATGACATATTCAAGGTTTGGTATGCTGTCCTTTTCCCACTTTTTCCACCACTCACGCGGGATAATCGCATTCTCTTCACCCGTTGGGTTCTGCTGATACTGCGCGTTCCATTTGCTCGGGGGAATAGATGCGCGGACCGCGGTCAGATCTTCAAGAGACCAGAACTCCGGCCAACACGGGGTCCCGTCATCAAAAATAGCCGGTAACTCTACAACTTCCCACTGATCCGCTAGGGGGTCTTTAGCCATCGCTCTTAAAAGCTGGCCTGTCATATCCTTTTCTGACCACCGGGTCTGGACCAAAACAATCGACCCACCCGGCTGGAGCCTCTGCCGGGGGCCCCCTGTGTACCAGTCCCAAGCATCGTCAAAGCCGTTGGCGGACATCGCCGTCTGCTCCGAGTGCGGATCGTCAATGATTACAAGATCCCCACCACGGCCAGCAAGATTACTGCCAACGCCAACAGCATAGTACATGCCTCCGCTAGAGGTATCCCAACGTCCAGACGCCTTACTATCCGCAGCCAGTTTAACATCAGGAAATACCTCTTTATAGCGGTCGTCGTCCAAAAGGTTTTTGGTTTTACGACCAAAGTTAACGGCAAGCTCCGTGGTGTGCGTTGCCTGAATGATCTTCATCCGTGGGTTCTTGCCCATCATCCACGCAGGAAACAGGAAGGATGCAAACTCTGACTTCGTATGGCGCGGGGCCATGTTGATAATCAAGCGCTTTAATTCGCCTTTTGAAACTCTTTCCAGCTTTTCTGCAATAATCTTGTGGTGACGACCAGCAATAAACTCGGGCCACATAGATTTTACAAAGGTCAAGAAATCCTCTTGGCAAGCTTCATTCTTCTCGATTTGCGCGAGTCGCAGGCGAAGCTTTAACTCCTGATCGGAAACATCCATAGGGGGCCCCTGAACAAAAAATTTATAAAATATTTATGCCTGTTTTTTGCTCAGTTAACAAGTTTTCCATTTTTGCCTAAAAAATAGGCAATCTAAGCTCAGTATTTGGGCAGGAGGTGCCTAAAAAATAGGCAATGTTTCACGTGAAACAATCCATACCGTTTTTTATATAACTATTTGTCAGAAACATGGCCCTTGCCCCCGCTAGGCAGGCCGGTGGCCGCGCTGCGCGGATCGCGGATTTTTGGCGGATTTCTGCGGTTTTTTGGCTCCATACCGGAATCCGGATTTTTTGGGGCGCGGATCACGGATCACGGATTTCGGTTCACGGTTCACGGCCAGCCGGTCACCGGATCGTTGCCCGCTGCCGACGCGATTTGACCGCCGGTTGCCGGTTGCCGGTTGTCGGATCACGGCCAGCCAGTCACGGCCGGTGTTTGCGGGCTGGTATGTTTGGGACAAAGAGCGCGGGGCGGGGCTCGGCCGCATTAACTCTTTTAATGGCGCAATGCTGGCCGGTGGCGGGCATTAAAAAACCCCCGCTAGTAATGCACCAGCGGGGGCGGTTGTTGGCTTGTGCGGGGCTTAAACGTCTATTGTGACGGTTGCCCCTGCTAGAACTTCGCGAACGATGGATTCGACGGCTTCGCGGTGATCGTCTTCGTCCGGCACGGATGGCAACCGATCGTCAATCATGTCTTCGATCTCTGATTGGTGATCATAAATATTAAAATCGCTATGAAAATCCCTGAATGCGCCGTCAACCGCGTCGTCGGCCTTTGCTTCGGCCAAGGCTTCTACCTTGTCCCCGATAACGGCCATGATCGCATCGCCTAGCTGGTCAAGTTGTTCGGCTTTCAATTGATCACGGCGGCGGTAATGTTCGAGCTGGCTTTCAAGATCGACAATTTGCTGATCGCGCGGATCAAGGGTTTCGGCTGGTATAAAATTTTGATTTTCCATTTTTTACTATTCCCGTAGTAATTGCGGCCAGCCAATCCGGCCGCTTGTGAGATAATATGCGATAACACCGGCCAGCCTGTCAAATAAAAAAAAAACCCCGCTGTTTAGAGCGGGGCAATGGGGCAATGCGAGGCGGGTTATTCTTTCCCGATGTCTCCGGCAACGTGCTGTCGCAATATTGCGCCGGTTGGCAGGGTTTTGACAAAAGCCCGCAACCGCTCGCCGTCGGTTTGCGCTTGTGATTGTTTGGCGGTGTTCTGCCAGTGGATATTCACATTACCGCCGTCGGCATAACAGCCGCCGCGCTGTCCGGTGTTGATTTTCTTTTTGCCCGAACCGTGCGCGGTAAATGTAATAATGTAATCCCGATCAGGGCGGGCGCATAGCGGCAAGCCATCGCCGCAATTATTGCACGTTACCGCGCTATTATATTCAGCGGGGCATCGCACCAGCCGAACGTCGGCCAGTTTATCCCATTTACCATTTGCAAAAAAGTTTTCGGGGACAACCGTTACAACCGGCGCGCGCCATTGGATGGCCGAATAGGCATCAAGTAAACCGTCGGCGCTGTAGTTGATAACAGTTTTACCTGCGGCCAGTTTATGAAACCAAAAAAACGGGTCAAAATGGGAATAGGTAAAAGAAACACCGCGACGGGGCACGGCCGATAAAACCGCGTCTAAATATGGTTCGTCTATTTCGGCGCAACCGCGCCCGCTTGGATTTAATGTGCAGCTAGCGGGGCACGTTGCAAATTTATCGCCGGTTCCGGCGCGATATGTAACGGCGCATCCGGCGGTCTTTTTTGCGGTGCTAATTGCTGTAGTTTTTAACATGGTAAAACCCTTTCCAGAAAATTTAAAACTTTCCGCCTTATCTCATAATCTCGCATATAATGCAAGCCTAAACAAAAAGCCCCGCTTTTTAGGGCGGGGCTTATCGGGGAAAAGTTTTATATTATGCGGCAACCGCGACGCGTTGCCAGTCGGCGGGGCGCATGTTTAAGAGTTGGCCGCCGCGTTGTTGCCACAAATCGACGTCGTCGGCGTCGGCCTTGTGCGATACCGCCGTCACGGCGTTAATCAAGGTTGCCCGTGATAGCGGCTTGTCGCGCTCATAGCCTGACTGGCCAATCGTGTCTAAAAGCCCATTCATTACGTCGCTTGTCTCAGATTTGGTTAATTTCATAACCGCGCCCAAATTTGCAACAATGTCGGTTTTGTCGATCGCAACCCCGTCGATCACGTCGGCGGCGGCGGCTTTCATACCGTCAAGAATAGCGTCAAAACTCTCACGGCTTGAATAGACGCCGACAAGGTCACGTATTTTTAAACCTAGCGCGGCATTATCAGCATCTTTCGCTTCATCCGAAAGCAAGCCCCAATCGTCGGCATCACGGCCGCTGGTGATGTGGCTTGACCGTGTTTTGTTTTGGGTTTGCATACCATTGAGACAAGCTAGTGTCCAAGCCACCTGATACACCGACACCGAACCCGCACCAACTTCGCTGTTTTGCAAGCCAATGCCATTTGCCATGACGTCACCAACGCCCGCACCCTCACCGGTATGGACAAGGGATTTTAGGCGCAAATAAAGCCGCTTGTCAGTCACGGTTGCATTGACAACTTGAAAGCGGGCGTCACTTTCCATCAATTGCGGCAACGCATCATTTAACAAATTGACGTGATCGTAGGTTTTAAACTTATCCGACACAAAAGCCCGCAAGGTGCCAATGCCGCCGTCGGACAAAGCCAACCCGTCATGCGCCCGCAACATACGAACCGACGGTTCTTTTTGCCAGATAGCATTTAACAGCCCGTCGAATTGATCAGAATAACCAGCCTGCAACCGGCGGGCGGTTCTAACGTCAATGCCTGCATGGCTGGCAATCTGGCCGAACGCAACGTCATTAACATTTAGAACGCGTGTTGGCTCGCCGCCCCGCTGTTCAATAACGATTTGGGGTTCACCCTGATCATTAGTGGTTTTCTGTAAGTCATGCGTCGGGGCAATATAATCTGATTTTCTTGCCGCATCGTCGCGAACTTTTTCCAGCAAACGTGTCAGGGTGTTTTGTGAATTTTCGATAGTATGTGTCATTTTTCTATTTCCCGTAGAAGTTAAAAAACCAGCAACATTGCTGCTGCTGGTGATGGTTGTCTCATAAAAGCCCATATTAGTCAAGCTTGAATTTTTTAAAATTTCTATCGGCGTCGGCGTTTCACATATCGCGTTCGCTTTTGCGAATATTTTTCCCAGTCTTTCCCGTAAAGCAAACGGCCGATAATACTGAATATAAACATTAAGCTTTTTTCCCTTCTTTATCTTCACGACGGCGCATTTCCCAAACCATATGCTCAACATTAGACAAAGCCCCGCATATTTCGGGCATATCGTTTTGATACGCCAGATCATACAAAGCCACCAAATCAATATGAATTTTTCTTTTAACGTCGATCATCCGCCCATCTCCTGAAAAGTTTTAGGCGTTCTATCGTACTTAACTTCCTCATCAGCATAGATTTCAGTGAAGACACGCTTTTCTTTTAATTCATCATAGGTGGCCTTGGTCACTTCATAATGACTGCCCGCCCCATAAGCCATTTCAAAATGGTTCCAATACATACCTTCACGCAACCCCTCAGAATCCAATTCGGATTCTTCCGCGCCATACCACTCTTTAGCAAGCTGTTCCATCAACTGATCAGCATCACCAGCGGTTGCGAACAGGAAGGATTGCTCAACCTCGAACTCACCATATTGCTCGTCAATATTTCCAATATAATATTTCATCGTTCAAAACTCCCGTGTTAATTAACGACAGCTTTTACATATAGGATTATCTGGGACATATCAAGTCGAAAACGACATCCCAGTTAAATTTGCCTGTTTGGTGGTGTATGGGCTCGACGGATTGCAGCCCGTCCATCTTTAAATCTACGGCTGCGCTAGCGGGATACAAAAACAATTCCGGATCATCCGTCGGTTTGTTTTGTTTTTTAATCAGTATCCATGACGGGCTATGGTGGTGACGGGATAGCCACGCCACTTGCGACGGCTGCAAGGTCACGCCATTGCTGGTCAAAAACTTTAATTCTACAAAATGAAACGTGCCTTGTTCGTCACACAAAAGAACATCAGGAATGCCTGCGCCGATAGAGTTTTCAATCCGCGTCAATAATATCTTGCGGTTCGATCTCTGCGTCGCTTCCTTCATCTGCTTGTAAAAGCCGCTTTCGCGCTTTACCGCGATTGCTGGCATTCTTTTTTTCTTCGGGAGTGATGTTGATGGTGACTGGGGCATAGCTTTGCTTGATTTCCTCTAACGCTTTCAAAACGTCATCTTTGCTCATGCTGTCAATAGAGCCATGACGGATTTCAGATTTGCTGACATATATGTCGCCCTGCGCTTGACCGCGCCGATACTCTGCTTGAACGGCTGCGCTGTACGCGCCGTTCTGCAAAGCCACATCGCGGATAGTTTGAAGGTCACGCAAGTGGCGTTGGTAGGTCACCCCAAACTTTTCGTCCAATTCGCGGCGATAGGCGTTGATCGCGGCAACAACGTGCGGGGAAATGTGCGGGTTGGTTAATTCATATGCCCGCGAATGGGCTGACGTAACCGCATACCCCGCATTAATGGCGGCCTCGCGCAAAGTTATCTGGCCGTCCTTACTTACAAGCTCTTTTACAAAAAGCTCTTGTTTACGTGTTAGGGGTTGCTCGACAGTCGCAGGCGGTCGGCCTCGCGTTTCACGGGGCTTGCCAGTCACTTTACTTGCTGCTTTTCTTGCCATAGGATTTCACCGTTAATTAGGTCACGTCCCATAGTTTATACAGGATATACCTATATAGGGTCAAAAATATTTTTATTTTTATTTTCAATTTTGACCGCCAGTCCGCGGAAAATATTAATAGTGTAACTTTTTTGTAAATCATCCGTGTTACACTTTGTGTTACACTGTTTTTGTTGTCTACTATACGTTACAGAGCACCGTAACACGTGTAACACGTGTAACG
>Ga0209631_10008251_pt1 | contig 10200 bp, 10 predicted proteins | sample COG_08_FD_184752 | JGI IMG/M metagenome (GOLD analysis project Ga0209631, IMG submission 184752) | Pelagic Microbial community sample from North Sea - COGITO 998_met_08 (SPAdes) (version 2) | ecosystem: Environmental > Aquatic > Marine > Neritic zone/Coastal water | place: Helgoland, sampling...
TTCTGGCTTGCTATCTGCAACAATCCCAGCTCCAGCCTGAACATAAAATTTATTATTTTTAATTAAAGCTGTCCTTAAAGCTATACAGGTATCAAACTCACCGTTCGGCGTAAAATAACCTATACCACCTGCGTATAATTTTCTTTTATTTTTTTCAAGTTCATCAATAATTTCCATAGCTCTTATTTTTGGAGCGCCGCTAACCGTCCCAGCTGGAAAACCTGATAATAGTGTTTCAAATAAAGAGAATTTATTATTAAACTTACCAATTACATTAGAAACGATATGCATTACATGTGAGTATCGCTCAACTTTAAATTTTTCAGTAACTTTAACTGAGTTTATTTTAGAGACCTTTCCAACGTCGTTTCTACCAAGGTCTAACAACATTAAATGTTCAGCTAGTTCTTTTTTATCTTTAAGAAGATCTAGTTCATATTTTTTATCTTCTTTATTATTTTTACCCCTTGGTCTTGTGCCTGCAATAGGCCTAATAGTAACTTCTCCTTTTCTAAGCCTTACTAAAATTTCAGGACTACTTCCTAAAATATTAAAATCTTTATAATTAAAATAAAACATAAAAGGAGAGGGGTTTGATTTCCTAAGGTAATTATAAATCTCGATGGGTTTTTTGTTAAATTTTCTTTCAAATCTTTGGCTTAAGACAACTTGAAAAATATCACCTTTTTCAATGTAGCTTTTTGCTTTTTTGACTAAAGATTTAAATTTTACTTTAGTCGTATTAGACTTAATTGAATTTTTATTAGGTTTATAAGTAAATTGATCTGGTAAAGTTATGTTTTCAAAGTCTTCATATAAATCAAATTTCTTATTTATAGAATCATAATGTTCTTTATAATTTTTAATTTTTGTATCTGCATAAACATTCTCTATATAATAAATTATTTTCTTTAAATTATCATAAATAATTAAATTTTTAGGTCGTGATAATCTCACATCAGGAATTTTTAAATCATCTTTACAGTTGTTAGGAATTTTTTCTACATAACGAATTACATCATATGAAAAATATCCTACTAACATTGAAGCCATTGAAGGAAGTTGTTTAGGAATTTTAATATTAAAATTTTTAATTAATTTATTAACATATTTTAAAGGATCAGCTTTAATTTTACTTTTTTTTCCTGAATTGTTGAGAGTTATAATATCTTTATTGATATCCCATATTTTATCAGGATTTAAACCAATTATTGTATAGCGACCTTTAACAGTTCCTTTTTCAACGGATTCAAAAATAAAACTATTTTTTTCTGCTAGAAGAAACTTAAATAAGTTTTCTACTTTGTAGTAGTTTTTACAAGACCTAGATCTAAATAAAATTTGATGTATGTTTTTAGAGTGATTAATTTTATATTCTTTAAAGCTTTTATTAATTTTCATTAAAATGAATTCTTAACACGGTCGATAGTTCTTTGATTTAATTCCACTTTATATTTTTGATTAATACTATCATCGTAAGTCTTGTAAATTTTATTAATCAAATTTAACCGTGCTTTGGCCTCATACTTCTCATAATCATTACTAGATTTATCTAACTTTTTATATTTTGTTTTTTCTGTAAATATTAAAAAAGTTTTAGTTAAGGTGCTATTCGTTATTAAGTTTGTTTCTTTATCTTTGGTTAAAAATATTCTTTTAACTAAACCTTCTCCAAAAATATCATTTTGTTTTAAACTAGAAAGATTATAATTTTTTATTTCTAAATTATTATCGTCAGCAAATTTTTTAAAATTATCACCATCATATGCCCCTAAACCTATATCTTTTGCTATTGATGAATTTTTTTCAATTTTGTCTTTAAAACTTAATTGGGCTTTTAAAGCCTCTTGAACTTCCGGGTCGTCAATTAACTTATTTTTTCTCTCGATACTGCTAATTTCAGCCAGATAATACTTACCTTCGAGATTTATGACTTCAGGTGATTTAGTAGATTTAATGTTATAAATTTTATTAAATAAATCATCAGGTATACTATTTATTTTATTTTTATTTTGGTCTTCTTTTTTTAAATTAATTTTATCAATCTTAACTTTTTTCAAATTATTATCTTTAATTGTTTCATCAAAAGATTTCCCATCTAATACTTGGTTTTCAATTACATCTAGCTGTTTAAAGAAAGTTTCATCATAATTGGAACTACCACTCACAAGATTAGGTTTAATTTCTGCGTATTGAATCGATTTAAATTCAATAAAAAATATATTTTTATTTCTTTCGTAGAGTTTTTTAATATCTTCTTCTGCAGGTTTGCTGTTAGAATGGTACTTTTCAAGATTGATATATTTTATTGTTTTAGTTTGATTTTCTTTTTTAAATTCTTGAACAATTAAAGTTTCGGGAATTATAATTCCTCCGGCCAAAGAACTTAAGAACTGTCTTCTCTTCTCTTGTTCAATAATGTTAGCTTCAAATTGTGGTGCTGTTATACCACTTTTAATCAGAAATTTTTCATATTCAGTTCTTGAAAATTTGTTATCTTTATAAAAAAGTTTATCATTTTTGATAATATTTCTAAGAGCATTATCATTTATAACTACACCATTTTTTTCAATTTCTAACGCCATAACTTTTCTACCTATGTATTGTGATAATATTTGCTCAATTAAATCTGTATTTGGTAGGCTTTTAATTTGCTCCTCATTAAGATTAATCTGTCTTATATAATTTACAAATTCTTGTGTACTAACTTTTTCAGATTCTATTGTTGCTATGATATTTTGATTACCACCTTTAAATACATCTCCCATGCCCCAAAAAACGAATGGAAGGATTATAATCCCTACCAGGAGTTTAATAAAAAAGGATTTTGATAATTTTGCTATTGATGTTGCCATTATATTAATTTAATACCTTAGAATTATACACCTATAAATCAAATTTTAAGCTAAGGCAAACTATGAGATACTTTATTGGAAATTGGAAAATGTTTGGTATTCCAAAGTCTATAAATATATTGAATAAAATTAATAAATTTAATTCAAAAGACAAAAATCGAAATAAATATAGGGTTATAATAACCCCTCCCTATACTTTGATTGAAAGTTTCTCAAAATATTTCAAAAATAAAAAAATTTCAATTGGATCACAAAATTGTTACCAAAAAGATCAATTTTCATCAAATACTGCAGCTGTAAGTCCGTATATGCTGAGAAGTGTTGGGGCGAAATATACTTTAATAGGTCACTCTGATAATAGGGGTGAAGGAGACACAGATTCAATGTTAAAAGATAAAGTTGAATTTGCTCTTAAAAATAATTTAAAGGTTGTTTTTTGTATAGGTGAAAATAAATCTGAGAAAAAAAATAACAGAACTCTTGCTGTTCTAAAAAAACAACTAACTAATGTTTTGGAAAAAAAATTTAATAAAAACAACATTATTGTAGCTTATGAACCTATATGGTCTATCGGGACAGGCAAAATACCTGGTGCAGAAGAATTGAAAAAAACAACTGTTCATATTAAAAAAATTTTAAAAAATATATTTAAAAAAAATAGCCCTGCAGTTCTATATGGAGGTTCAGTTGATGGAACGAATGTAGAGTTGTTTAAACAAATCACGGAAATTGATGGTTTTTTAATAGGAGGCGCTTCTAAATCTTCAAAAAAATTTATTGATATAATAAAAAATTACTATAGATAAACACCATGGAAAACTTACTAGTTTTTGTTAATATAATTCTTGCTGTTATTTTAATCATTTCTATTCTTTTGCAGAGATCAGAGGGAGGCGCATTAGGTTTAGGTGTTTCACAAGATAATTTCACGACAGCGAGAAGCATGGGTACGTTCTTAACTAAGTTTACAGCTATTATTGCTACTTTATTTATTGTTTGTAGTATAGCCATTGTTGCAATTTCAAGAGATGAGCTTCGTGAAACTCAATCAGTTTTAGAAAAAGAAGAAGAAGAAAATTCAAATCTTCCACAGATACCTCAGACTAAATAATTAAGACTTTGTAATTAGCAAAATATAAAGTATAACATACTTCCATGGCGCGATACATATTCGTAACTGGCGGCGTGGTTTCATCTTTAGGTAAAGGTTTATCATCAGCTTCACTAGCTTATCTCCTACAATCAAGAGGATACAAAGTTAGGATTAGAAAACTTGATCCATATTTAAATATTGATCCGGGAACAATGAGTCCTTTTCAGCATGGAGAGGTTTTTGTAACTGATGATGGAGCAGAAACGGATTTAGATTTAGGTCACTATGAAAGATTTTCTGGTATATCTGCAAAAAAATCTGACAATATAACAACTGGTAGAATTTATAACGATGTGTTGAAAAGAGAACGTCAAGGAAAGTATTTAGGTAAAACAGTACAAGTTATTCCTCACATTACGGATAGAATAAAAGAATTTATAAAGCACGATGTTTCTAAAGAAGATTTTGTTATTTGTGAAATTGGAGGAACCGTTGGTGATATAGAAAGTTTACCTTTTTTAGAAGCTATAAGACAATTTTCAAATGAACATGGAAGGAAAAACACTTTATTTATTCATTTAACTTTAGTTCCTTACATGAAGGCTTCTGATGAAATTAAAACAAAACCCACTCAACACTCTGTAAAAGAACTTAGAAGTATTGGTGTCCAGCCAGATATAATTATCTGCAGATCAGAAAGATCTATTCCGTTGGACCAAAGGAAGAAAATTTCTTTATTTTGTAACGTTTCAATTGATGATGTTATTGAAACAGTTGATGTAAAAACAATTTATGAGGCTCCGATCAGTTTTAATAAGGAAAAATTAGATGAAAGGGTACTAAAATTTTTTAAGATCAAATCTAAGAAAAAAGTTGATTTAAAACCTTGGAAAAAAATTACTAAATTAGTTTTAAACACAAGAAACAAAGTTAACATAGCAATTATTGGTAAATACGTAGAACTAAAGGATGCCTATAAATCACTTGATGAAGCTTTAACACATGGAGGCATAGCAAATAATTTAAAAGTTAATTTAATAAGAATTGAATCTGATTATCTAAAATCAAGTGAAATACAAAATAAATTAAAAAGTGTTTCAGGAATACTAATTCCTGGTGGCTTTGGAAAAAGAGGCACAGAAGGAAAAATAGCAGCAATTAAATATGCTAGAAAAAATAAAATTCCTTTTTTAGGAATTTGTTTTGGAATGCAAATGGCAGTAATTGAATTTGCTAGAAATAAATTAAATATTAATAATGCTTCATCTAGTGAATTTGGTTCTTCAAAAGCTTCAGTAGTAGGATTAATGAGCGAATGGGTAAAAGACGGAAAACTTATGAAAGGAACTGATAAAGATTTAGGTGGCACAATGAGATTGGGAAGTTATGAAGCAAAACTTACAAAGGATACGCTTATTAGAAAAATATATAAATCTCCTAACATAAACGAAAGACATCGTCATAGGTACGAGGTTAATATTAATTTTAAAGATGATTTTGAAAGAAAAGGAATGATTTTCTCAGGTTTATCACCAGACAATAAATTACCAGAAGTAATTGAGCTAAAAAGCCACCCTTGGTTTATTGGAGTTCAGTTTCATCCTGAATTTAAATCTAGACCTTTAGCTCCACATCCTTTATTCTCTTCATTTATTAAAGCTGCAAAAATTAATTCAAATAAATAATGATAAATCATAAAGTAAAATGTGCAAATTTTGAAATTTCCAACGACAATCCGTTCACGTTAATTGCAGGACCTTGTCAACTTGAAAATGAAGCACACGCTATTAAAATTTCTACTGAGCTAAAAAAAATCACGAGTGAATTAGGAATTAATTTAATTTACAAAACATCTTTTGATAAAGCTAACAGAACAAGCCTTAAAGGAAAAAGAGGGATGGGTTTAGAAAAATCCTTACCAATTTTTGATAAAATTAGAAAAGAAGTTGGTTTACCAGTTTTGACTGACGTTCATACAGCTGAACAATGTTCGATGGTAAAAGATTATGTTGATGTTTTACAAATTCCAGCTTTCTTATGTCGTCAAACGGATTTATTAATCGCTGCAGCTAAGACTGGAAAAATTATTAATGTAAAAAAAGGTCAATTCTTAGCACCATGGGATATGGCAAATGTAATTAAAAAGATTGAAGAGTCGGGAAATAAAAATATTTTAATAACTGAACGAGGAGCAAGTTTTGGATATAATACCCTTGTATCAGATATGAGAGCTTTACCTATAATGGCTAAGTTTGGTTTTCCTATTGTGTTTGATGCAACACATTCAGTTCAACAACCTGGTGGTATGGGTGAAAAGAGCGGAGGACAAAGAGAATTTGTACCTTACTTAGCCCGAGCAGCTATAGCAGTTGGCGTTGGTGCAATTTTTATGGAAACGCACGAGGATCCCGATAACGCACCATCAGATGGACCAAATATGGTACCTTTAAATGAGGTTAAAGCTTTGTTAAAAAAATTAACTGAAATTGATAAGTTAATTAAATAAAAATAATGGCAAAAATCAAAAGTGTTAAAGGTAGACAGGTTTTTGATAGTAGAGGAAACCCTACTGTTGAAGCTGAAGTTTTCTTAGATAACGGCATATCAGCAACAGCAATTTCCCCATCTGGTGCATCAACAGGTGCATTCGAAGCTCATGAATTGAGAGATCAAAATAAGAATAAATTTTTAGGCAAAAGTGTTAATAATGCAGTTGAAAATATTAACAATAAAATTTCTTCTAAATTAAAAGATTTAAATTCAGACGATCAATCAAATTTAGATAACATTTTGCTTAAGCTAGACGGCACTGAAAATAAAACAAATTTAGGGGCAAATGCTACGTTAGCTGTATCCTTAGCAAACGCTAAATGTTCAGCGTTATCAAACAAAAAATCTCTTTTTAAAAATTTAGGAAAATCTTTTTCACTACCCATTCCTTTAATGAATATTATTAATGGAGGCGCACACGCTGATAATGATTTAAATATTCAAGAATTTATGATCAGACCAGATTCCGCAAATAATTTTATGGATGCTATTGAAAAATGTTTTCTCGTAATTCAAAATTTAAAGAAATTACTTCAATCAAAAAAAATGCTTACAAATGTGGGTGATGAAGGTGGTTTTGCGCCGTCAATTAATACAAATGAGGAAGCATTAGAATTGATCGTCCAAGCTATTGAAAAATCAAATTTAAAACCAGGCAAGGACGTTGTAATATGTCTCGATGTTGCTGCTAATGAATTGCTTAACGAAAATGGGGAATATTCAATTCAATCAAAAAGTTTTGCACCAGTCGATGATGTAATAAATTATTATAAAAAGCTTACTTCAAACTATCCCATCAAATCTATAGAAGATCCTTTCGCAGAAGATGATTGGAATGCATGGAAAAAAATTACTAACACTGTAGGAAACAATGTTCAAATAGTTGGTGACGACTTATTTGTTACAAACCCGAAACGTCTCGACAAAGGCATTAAAGAAAAATCAGCAAATAGTATACTTGTAAAGCCAAACCAAATAGGAACTTTAACTGAAACACTTGAAGTTATTTCAATGGCAAAAAAAGCAAACTTCAAGACTATTATTTCTCATAGATCTGGAGACACAGAAGACACTTTTATTGCTGATTTGGCGGTAGCCACAATGTCTTCACAAATAAAAACTGGATCTCTTGCTAGATCTGAAAGAGTAGCTAAATACAATAGATTATTACGCATAGAAGAAGAACTTGGAAATCAAGTTAAAATGGCTAAAATCTAGTTTATGAAAATTTTTGAAAATTTAAAAAAAAAAAAATTTCTTTTATTTAATATTTTTTTCACTTTGTATATTGGAATTAATCTTATTGGAGGAGAAAGGGGATTGATATCTTATTTTGATAAAAAAAATACCCATCAAAAATTACAAAAAAAAGATAAAGAGCTATCATTTGAATTAACAAATTTAGATCATAAAATTTTATTAATTAATAAAAATGATCCAGAATATCTAGATATGCTTTATAGACAAAAATTTAACTACGTAACTGAAGATGAAATAATTATTAAATTACAATGAGTGAAAAAGTTAGACATCCAGAAAAAATAAATAAACCCATAAATCCAATTAAAAAGAAACCAGAATGGATTAGATCTAAAATAATAGATTCAAAAGTTTTTTTTCAAACAAAACAAGTTGTAAATAAAAATAATCTAGTAACTGTATGCCAAGAGGCTAATTGTCCAAATATTACTGAATGTTGGAGCAAAAAGCATGCAACTTTTATGATTATGGGTGATACCTGTACAAGAGCTTGTGCATTTTGTGATGTTAAAACAGGGAAACCAAATAATCTTGATGTTTTTGAGCCAGCAAAAATTTCTACAGCAGTTAAAAATTTAAATTTAAAACATGTAGTTATTACCTCCGTAGATAGAGATGATCTAGCAGATGGTGGGTCAGAGCATTTTTATAAAGTTGTAAAGGCAACAAGAGAAAAAAATCCATCAACATCAATTGAAGTTTTAACTCCAGATTTTTTAAGAAAAGGTGATGCTTATAAAAAAATATTAAAAGCTGATTTAGATGTTTTTAATCATAATATTGAAACTGTACCTAGACTTTACACTAAAGTTAGACCAGGAGCGCGCTACTTTGCGTCATTAGAACTTTTGAAAAATGCCAAAATTTTTAATAAAAAAGTTTTTACTAAATCAGGAATTATGGTTGGTTTAGGAGAAGACAAAGAAGAAATTATACAAGTGATGGATGATTTAAGATTCGCTGACGTAGATTTCATTACTATAGGTCAATATTTACAACCTTCAGTCAAGCACCATCCTTTGAGTCGTTATTATCATCCAGATGAGTTTAAAGAATTAGATAGCATTGCTAGAACTAAAGGTTTTTTATTGGTCTCTTCTTCTCCATTAACAAGATCATCTTATCATGCGGATGAAGATTTTAGAAAATTACAAGACGCAAGAAATAAACAGCTTGAATGTCATCAGCATCAATAAAAAAAATTATTCCTTGTAAAAAAGATCAACTTATTGAAATGGTTCTTGATATTGAAAAATATCCAGAATTTGTTCCCTGGTGCATTGAAGGAAAGATACATGATAAAAATGAAAGTGAAGATTTAATATCTTTTAATGGTGATTTAAAAGTTGGTAAAAGTATTTTAAATGAAACTTTTTTTAGTCAAGTAGCTTATTATAAGGAAAAAGATAAAATAATTGTTACTAATCTAGACGGTCCATTGAAACATCTTAAAAATGAATGGGTATTTAAAGATGTTAATAATGCAACTCAATTAGAATTTTTTATCGATTTTGAGTTAAAAAATCCTATCCTAAATTCAATCATGAAAAGATCTTTTGAACTAGGGTTAAATAAAATAGCTAAATCTTTTGAAGAAAGAGCAATTAAATTATATAAATAATGTTAAGTGTATTATTTTTACTAATACTTTTTTCAATTATTTGTAAATTTTTGATTTATTACATCAAGTCAATTAGGACTGGGGATCCAAATGAAAGTGACTTGACATATTGGATGTTTTCTTATGATTTTAAATCAAAGAATAAAGAATGGTTTCCTGAGGATAAAGATTTGTTAAAAAAGAAAAGACATAGAAATGCTCTTATTTTCATTCTTTATATTAATGTATTTTTAATTTTTTTAATTTTTACTAGTTTTGTTGCCCATCTTTTAGATGCAATCATAAATTTTAAAAGATTTAGCTATCCTATTTGATAAATTTTAATAATAAATTAAGGGATTTTTTGACAGTTTGTTTTTGAATAAATATTCTCTTTTTTTTCTTAAAATTACACTTATTTACAATTACTTTTTTTCCAATTTTAATCCCAATATAAACTAAACCAACCGGTTTTTGTTGTGTGCCTCCTTTCGGGCCAGCTATACCAGTTATTGAAATACATATCTTAGATTTACTAATTTTACTGAGATTATTAACCATTGCTAAACAGCATTGCATGCTTACAGCTCCATTTTTTTTAATTATATTTTTTGGTATATTTAACACTTTTGTTTTGGCTTGGTTTGAGTAGGTGACTAATCCCATCGTAAACACCTCAGAGGATCCGTCAACAGAGGTGATAGCGCTAGAAAGCAATCCTCCGGTACAAGACTCAGCAAATGAAATCTTCATTTTTTTTCTTTTTAATAAAGCAACTACTTTTTTATTTAAATTCATGAAAAAAATTTTGATTTAACAAACATAAAAATAATTAACGTTAA
>Ga0209631_10008257_pt1 | contig 10197 bp, 9 predicted proteins | sample COG_08_FD_184752 | JGI IMG/M metagenome (GOLD analysis project Ga0209631, IMG submission 184752) | Pelagic Microbial community sample from North Sea - COGITO 998_met_08 (SPAdes) (version 2) | ecosystem: Environmental > Aquatic > Marine > Neritic zone/Coastal water | place: Helgoland, sampling...
GCACGGTCTCGGCTCCCGCCACGATGGCCTGCTGTCCGAGGGGCTGGCTCGCATCCTCCGTCAGTCGCGCGGCGATATATCCCTGGATACCGTCCGGGAGACGCACTCGGTAGTAGTCACCGGATCCCCCGAGGACGCGCAGGAGAGTGTGCTCGGAGAGTTGCCGGATGACCGGCGAGCGCAGACCAGGAGCGGAGCGAAGACGAGTGCCGTCATTTCGCAGGCGTAGCGTGCCACCCAGGTGGTTCAGGTCAACAGTGAGTTCTGCCAGCTCTCCTGCAGGCCGCCTGATGAATGGCGCTGGATTCACAGCACCCTGACCGCGTCGGTAGACTCCAAAGTGCAGGTGCGGCGGGGTCGTACGTGCGTTCCCCGTGTTGCCGACGAAGCCGATGGTGTCGCCGACCTGTACGCGGTCTCCATTCTGGACATACTGACTGTCCAGATGGGCGAAATAGATGTTCGCGTTGCGGACCGGATCGCGGAGCCAGACCACCTTGCCGCCGAGATTGGTGACGTTCACGCGATTGACCACGCCCGCCGAGGTCGCCAGCACGGGGGTGCCGCGTCGCGCGAAGATGTCCACGCCCTGGTGTGATCGACGCCCCCCGTCGCGGTCCACGCCCCAGAGACTCTGTGCGGACCGCATGCTGTGTCCTTCGACCGGGAAGGCCAGCTGGGCGTCGAGGTGCAGGGTGACCCGGTACCGTCCCCCACGGAGCAACTCGGGTTGTAATCGCAGAATGTACTCGCCACCGCGCAACGGCTCATGCACGAACGCACCAGGCACCGAGTCGGACGAGATGACAGGGCGGGGCGGGGCGTCCGGTGACGACGGGACACGGAAGAAGTCCACGAAGACCCGCGCGTCGTCTTCGCTTTGCAGCGTGATCTCGGCGGTGAGCTTCTGTCCACGGCCGATCGTGACCCTGTAGGCCATTGCGCCCGGATCCTCCGGGGTGATGAAGCCTTCTTCCTCGAAGGGGAGCGACACAGGTGCCGCGGCGGCTACCGCGGTCCTGCCGGCAGCGAGCCAGTCTTGGCCGAGCGCCGTCTCGGCAAGGCCGGCGTCCGACAGCCCTTCCTGATACGCCTCGTACGGCGTTAGGTCCCGAAATCGGTCCTGCACCTGTTCCACCTGCTCGCACGCCGTGACCGAGATCAGTAGCGCCCAGACAAACGCATTCGATTTCCTCTTCACCATTCTCACACCTGCCCGGACCGCTCCCAGCGCATACGACCTCCGATCAGATGAGACCTCTGCTAGACCCCTAACACTCGAAGCTGACTCGGTTGGCTTCCACAGGTCAAGGCGCACGGTCTCCGGCCGCCCCTTCGCCGGCAGGGATCCTAAATTGTTGGCACCCGGCGCCACGGTTAGCTTTTCAGGCTTCCGATACGCCGCCTGATCCGGGCGCATGGAAATGCCACCCGCCGTCGCTGGCGGCCCGACACCGACGACGTCCCGTGGTTCGCATCGCCGAAATCGAGTCTGGCAGCATCGCCGAAGAGCTTTCGCTCGAGATCGGCTCAAGAGTCGTGCGCATCAATGGTGAGCGCGTGCGCGACGGAATCGATCTGACGTTCCTGTTGAGCGACACCGACCTGGAACTCGAGACGCTGTCGTCGGATGGCCAGACGACCATCTACGAGATCGACCGCGAACCGGGCGAACCTGTCGGCATTGTGCCGGCGCCGGACACGATCCGGGAGTGCGCGAACAAATGCGTGTTCTGCTTCATCGACGGAAATCCGAAGGACGCGCGGCCGACGCTCTGGCTGAGGGATGACGACTTCCGTCTCTCCTTCACCTATGGCAGCTACGTAACCCTCACCAATCTCGGTCCGAAGGGACTTCAAAGGCTCATCGATCAGCGGATCTCTCCTCTGTATGTGAGCGTGCACGCGACGGAGCCCGAGGTCCGTGAACGACTCCTGGTGAACCAGAGGGCCGGGCTGATCATGGATCAGCTTCGAGCCTTGATCGATGGTGGCCTCGAGGTCCACACCCAGATCGTGCTCTGTCCAGAGTGGAACGACGGTGGGCACCTTGACCGGACAATCGAGGATCTGTGGGGTCTGGGACTCGCGATTCGGTCGCTCTCCGTGGTGCCCGTGGGGCTGACGCGCTACAACATCGATCGACCAGTGCGGCTTCTCCGGCCTGCGGAAGCCGCCGCAGCGATCGATCGTGTTGACGCAGCCCGTGAGCGAGCGCTCACCGACCGAGGACTCGGGTGGTGCTATGCCGCTGACGAGATGTATCTGATTGCGGGTCGAGAAATCCCGACTGCGGCGTACTATGACGATGGGGCCCTTTATGAGAATGGGGTCGGGGCCGTGCGACGTTTCGTCGAAGGATTCGATGAGGGTGTGGCCAACCTTCCGCGCTATGACGGTGCCCGCATCAGGCTCGTGACCGGGGGCTCCATGGCGCCGTTCATTCGGGATCTCGCTCCAGGCCTCGCCGATTCGACGGGAGCCGAGGTCGAGGTTGTACAGGCCCGAAATCGTTACTTCGGTGAGACCGTGACGATCGCCGGGCTCCTTGGTGGAGAGGACATTCTGAGTGCTCTTGGCGTATGCCGCGACGAGGACGTGATCGTACTTCCCGCCGAGGCCCTGAACGCAGATGACACGTTCATCGACAACGTCCTGTTCTCGGACTTCGAGCAACGGGTGGGTGGGGCGCGTGTGCTCCGCGGGTACGAGATAACGGAGGCGCTTATGCCGGGGGTCGCGTGAGCGAACGTACGCCTGTCGTCGCTGTTGTGGGACGCCCGAACGTCGGTAAATCGACCTTCTTCAACCGCGTGATCGGGAGCCGCGTCGCGATTGTCGATGACCGACCCGGCGTCACACGCGATCGCAACTTTGCCCCTGCTGACTGGGCAGGCCGCGACTTCCGCATCGTCGACACGGGTGGTGTCGTCGAGGGCTCGGCAGAGGGTATGGACCTCGCCATTCGCGATCAGGCCATGATCGCCGTCGAACAGGCTGATGTGATCCTGTTTCTGGTCGACGGGAAGTCCGGTGTGCAGCCTCTAGATGAGCGACTTGCCGAGGTGCTGCGGAAGGTGTCGAAGCCGGTATTGCTGGTCGTGAACAAGATGGACAACCTGCCCCGCGATCAGGGGCACATCGAGTTCTGGTCGCTGGGTATCGGTGAGCCGATTCCCGTAAGTGCTCTGTCTGGAAAAGGGTCAGGCGATCTCCTGGATCTGGTTCTAGAGAGGCTGCCCGACGCTGCGGATCTTGACGCGGAAGACGACTCCATCCGCGTGGCGGTGGTTGGAAAACCCAACGTGGGGAAATCCAGCTTCGTGAACCGGCTGATCGGTGAGGACCGGACGGTTGTGTCGGAGGTCGCCGGTACTACCCGTGACCCCATCGACAGCGAATTCCGTTATCACGGCCGCAGTATCGTCTTCGTCGATACGGCGGGGCTGCGACGTCAGGCACGTGTGAAGGACAGTATCGAGTATTACAGCGCCCTGCGGACCGATCGGGTCATCCACTCGGCACAGGTTTGCGTTCTGCTGGTCGATGCGAGCGAGGAAGAACTTCACGCCCAGGATGTGAGGATCGCTCAGATGGCGTGGGAGGCCGGGCGTGCCCTGATCCTGATCGCCAACAAGTGGGATCTGGTGGAGAAGGACACGATGACCTCTGCGGAGTGGGAAAAGAAAATCCGCGCTCGGATCCCCTTCCTTCAATGGGTACCGATCATCTTCACCTCGGCCCTGACCGGACAGCGGGTTCGGCGCTGCCTCGACACCATCCTCGAGGTCAACGACGAGCGTGCTCGCCGCATCGAGACACATGAGGTGAACGAGGTGCTCGAGAAGCTGGTCCGGCGGCAACCACCGCCGCATCACCGTGGGCGGGCTGTGAAGATCAAATACGGGACTCAGGTATCCGTGAGACCTCCGGTGTTCGCACTCTTTGCGAACTTCCCGAAGGCGATCCCGGATCACTATGTTCGCTATCTGCAGAACGGGTTCCGTGGCGCATGGACGTTCATGGGGACTCCGATCCGACTCCGAATCAAAAGCGGCAAGGACAACGACTAGCTTGGCTTGGACATTTCTCGCGCTCTCGTATTTGATCGGGGCTACTCCGACCAGCTACTGGGTAGGTCGTGCTGTCCATGGTCTGGACCTTCGCGAGCAAGGCTCCGGTAACCTCGGCGCGACCAACGCACTGCGTGTCCTGGGGTGGAAGTCCGCGGCCCCTGTGGTACTGGTCGATATCGCAAAGGGTTGGGCTCCGGCGGCTCTGTTTCCGGTTCTGGCTGGCGTCGCGTTCCCGTGGAGCTTTGCGTTCGGTCTCGCCGCCATCATCGGTCACATGTTCAGCGTGTGGGTCGGCTTCAAAGGCGGGAAAGGCATGGCAACCAGTGCCGGAGTGTTTCTGGCCCTGGCTCCCAGCGCCGTCGGGGCGGGCTTCCTGATCTGGTTGAGTCTGACGCTCGCGACCGGGTATGTCTCGCTGGCGTCCATCGTGGTTGCTGCCGCGCTTCCTCCGCTGATCGCTTTTACGCCTCACGAGGGTGGGATGACCCTGGTCTGGCTCTCGACCGCGCTCGCCGTGTTTGTCATTTGGAAACATCGATCGAACATTGGACGGCTGATACGCGGGGAAGAGAACCGTTTCCGTCGTGGAGCGCAGACCGAGCAGACTGAAGCCGGATCCAGCGCGAACGAGGCGAAAGAGTCGGCGGTGGCGGGGTCAGCTGAGGGCGTGCCCAATGAGTGATTCTCTACAGGCAGCCGTTTTAGGCGCAGGCGCGTGGGGGACCGCTCTTGCCTTGGTCCTCGTTGAGCGCGGCCATGACGTCCGGCTCTGGTCGTACGAGTCCGAAGTCGCGGATACGGTCCAGAGAACGCATCGGAATCCCTACCTCGACGGAATCACGATGCCGGATCGGTTGCATGCGACATCTGATCTGATATCGGCCGTCGAGGGTGCGCAGCTTGTAGTGTCAGTGAGTCCGTCCCAGGTCGTGCGTAGCGTGATGCGCGAAGCCGCGCCTCACCTCGAGCGGGACGCGGTCGTCGTGAGTGCCTCAAAAGGCATCGAGCTCGGATCCCTGCGACGCATGGACGAGGTGCTGTCGGAGGAACTTGGGGCTCAGATGATGGAGCAGTTCTGTGTCCTGTCCGGACCCAGCTTTGCCCATGAAGTCGCCCAGCAGGCCCCGACCGCTGTGGTGGTCGCCGGTCGCTCCCAGGAGGCCGCCGAGCGTGTGCAGTCGGCCTTCCAAACTCCGTGGTTCCGGCCGTACACGAACAACGACGTGATCGGCGTCGAGCTCGGGGGTGCGCTGAAGAACGTGATCGCGCTTGCTGCCGGGATGACCGCAGGCCTTGGGTACCCCCACAACACGACCGCCGCTCTGATGACGAGGGGCTTGGCCGAGATGATGCGTCTCGGTGTCGCCCTCGGAGCCCGTCCCGCTACGTTTTACGGGTTGGCCGGGATGGGCGATCTGGTCCTGACGTGCACGGGCTCGCTCAGCCGGAACAGGACCGTCGGATATCGGCTGGGTCAGGGAGAGTCGCTGGAGGAGATCCTGACCGACATGAAGGCTGTCGCTGAAGGCGTGAAGACGGCTTCTGCGGTCCGCGAGCTGGCGCGTCGTCACGGGGTCGAGATGCCGATTGCGGAGCAGGTATGTGCCATCGTCGAGGAGGGCCGCAGCCCGGCGGAGGCACTCCAGGCGCTTATGATGCGAGATCCAAAACCGGAGACGTGGTCGTGATGAGCACGAACGGAGAGGAGGGCAGGTGAGCGATCAGCCACCCGTTGCGAAGAAGATCTACTATTCCATCGGAGAGGTCTGTGATCTGTCTGGGCTGAAGGCGCATGTGCTTCGGTACTGGGAGACCCAGTTCGACGTCCTCAAGCCGACGAAGAATCGCGCGGGTAACCGCGTCTACCGGTCCCGCGACGTCGAGGTTGTGCTGCTCGTCAAGCACCTGCTTTACGACGACAAGTACACCATCGAGGGCGCGAACCTGAAGCTCATTGAGATGCGCCGGGGGGGTGAGCTGAAAGGGAGCGGCCGGGACGTTCTGGCCGGGGACTTCCTGTCGGGACTCAAGAGAGAGCTCGAGGAGCTTCGGGACGTGATGACGCTACCCGCTGGAGCCTGACACTGAACATCCTGTGCACAAACGACGACGGATATCTCGCCAAGGGGATCGGTGTTCTCGGACGAGCCGCGTCGTCCCTCGGATCGGTGACCACCGTTGCCCCCGACCGGGAACAGAGCGCAACCAGCAGCTCCCTGACGCTTCACCATCCTCTGCGCGCACGACGCTCCAGAGACGGTGCATGGATCGTCGATGGTACGCCCACCGACTGCGTGATCCTGGCGGTCAACGAACTCCTTCCTCGCCGACCTGATGTCTGCGTTTCTGGTGTGAACCATGGTTCGAACATGGGCGAAGACGTCCTGTATTCCGGTACGGTCGCCGCTGCCATGGAGGCGACCGTCATCGGCATCCCGGCGGTGGCTTTCTCCTGGTGCGGTGGGTTTCCCGAGGAGTTGGAAGGGTGCGAGGAACTGGTCGCGACGGTGCTCAAGGGGATCCTGTCACGGGGTGACTTTCCCGAGGACACCCTCTTCAATGTGAATCTGCCGGCCATCCGGCCCTCGGACGTGAAGGGCATCAGAATCACATCGCTCGGGCGTCGTCGTTACGCAGACTCGATCACGCGCGCGAATGATCCGTCGGGCAAGGAGTACTATTGGATCGGAGGGGGTGAGGTGACGTGGCGAGGATCGGAGGACTCCGACTTTCAGGCGATCGACGATGGGTACGTCTCTGTGACCCCGCTGCACCTGGATCTCACGAACTATCGGCTCCTCGAGGATGTACGTGCGTGGGACCTGACCCTCTAGCCGACGCCCGGTATGCGGGGTACCGCCGGAAGCTGATCGAAGAGATCCGGGCCCGCGGTGTCGACGATCTGGAGATTCTTCAGCTCTTCGATCGTGTGCAGCGGCACATCTTCCTTCCCGATGGCGTTCAGCCTCGGGCCTATGAAGATGCGCCTGTACCCATTGGATTTAGTCAAACCGCGTCCCAGCCATCTCTTCAGGCGCACTACCTGTCGATCTTGCGGCCTACGCCCGACGACGTGGTGCTAGAGATCGGCACCGGCTGCGGCTTTCTGACAGCGTTGCTCTGCCTCATGGCCGACCGCGTGTATTCGGTCGAGCGTATCCGGGAGCTGTCACAGCGTGCCCGAAGGGCGCTCGACGAATTTGGTGTGAAGAACGCTGCGCTTCTCGTCGGGGATGGCACGATTGGCTGGAAGAAGTATGCGCCGTTCGACGTGATCGTCGTCTCAGCTGCGTCTCCCTCTGTACCCCAGGCACTCGTGGATCAGCTCTCGGACGGAGGCCGGATGCTGATTCCGGTCGGGGCACGTGATGTACAGGAGTTGATGCTGGTTCAAAAGACTGGGTTCGCGGTCACCCAGGAGCCAGTGGGCGGTGCGGTGACATTCGTGCCGCTGCTTGGGCGCTTTGCATGGGCTGAAGGGAAGGGATGACGCAGGTGAACGGATGACGGAGCTACCCGAGGAGACTCCAGAGTCGAGTCTCGATACCACGGACACCCATGTGACCAATGAGCCGCCGATTCCTCGGGACAACCCGATCCGCCGGCTCTACGACTGGGTCCTACACTGGGCGGACACCCGGTACGGCGTTCCGGCGCTGTTCCTGATCTCGGCGGCGGAGTCGTCTTTCTTTCCGCTCCCTCCGGATCCTCTGTTGCTCGCCCTGTGTCTCGGCGCGAGCCGCAAGTCCCTCAAGTTCGCTGCCGTCTGCACCGTTGCGTCCGTTCTGGGCGGGATGGTCGGCTATGCGATCGGGGCGGGTGGGTGGCACATCGCGCAGGACTGGTTCTTCGCCTACGTCCCGGGCGTATCTCAGGAGGCGTTCGAAGGCGTCCGCGACTTCTATGATGCCAACGGCTTCGCAGCCGTGTTCCTGGCTGGACTCACGCCGATCCCGTACAAGGTGTTCACCCTCGCATCCGGGGTGTTCAACATCAACTTCGGTGTCTTTGTCCTGGCATCCACCCTGAGTCGTGGCTTTCGTTTCTTCCTGATTGCCGGGTTGGTCTACAAGTTCGGACGTCCGATCGAACGCTTCATAGATCTGCACTTTGACAAGCTCGTGGTGTTCTTCAGCCTGCTGTTCGTCGGCGGATTCATTGCCATCGAGTTCTTCCTGTAGTCCGGAATCCCCTGTTCCTCGAGTTGTCGCGCCACATATTGCGGCGACGTAAGGGGAGAGCGGGAACCCCGATTGTGAGGAGCACCTGGCGATGAGCGAAAACAGCGACGAGAGCCGTCTGCCACCTCCGGCCTTTCCGCCGGGCACGCGACGCCGGTCATACGGCAGCAGCAACAGCGATTCCGGGGCGAGCGGCGAGCCTGACGGGGGGGCATACATTTCGCCCGACGATCCCATTCCGGTGCGCACGGAGACCATGTCCGGAGCGTTCATTCAGCCCGACGAGCCGATCCCTGCGCGGAAGATCGAGCTCATGGACGAGTTCCAGTCGGTCACAGATGGCATCGAGCCCGACGAAGAAGGCGAGGTGGTCGGCATGGACCTCGATTCAAACATCGAGCCCGACGAGGTGATCTCCGGCGGTGATCCGCACGTAATTGAGCTCATCGGCGCCATCTCGACGCTCAACGACGCACTGCATCGGAAGGGCGAGGGAGGGCTTCGAAGTCATTCCGAGATGAGCCGTTTCGAGGCGACGTTGCGTTCGTATTGTGTTGGGTACCTGGCGGGCCGGAGAGCCGAAGAGCCGCCGCCGCCCGTGTTGGAGGAGCCGCTACCGACCGACGGGTAGGCGGGGAGCGTTCATGACCCGAGTGACCACCCGGGAGGCGTCGTGACTGCCACCGTACGCGGGGCCTGCGAAAGACATGTATGCCATGGATGAACGACGCGAGGGAGGCGACGGGATAGCGGGATAGGACCGGTTGACCGCCTCTTGCTCGCATGTCTGATCCCATCAGCCGCCTGAACCGGGCCCTCGAAGGCCGCTACCGCGTCGAGCGTGAACTCGGTGAGGGCGGCATGGCGACGGTCTATCTGGCCGATGACGTAAAGCACGAGCGCAACGTCGCGCTGAAGGTGCTGAAACCGGAACTCGCCGCCGTGATCGGAGCCGAGCGGTTCCTGGCCGAGATCAAGACGACCGCGAACCTGCAGCATCCGCATATCCTGCCGCTGCACGACTCGGGTGAGGCGGACTCACTGCTGTTCTACGTGATGCCGTACGTGGAGGGTGAGAGCCTCAGGGATCGACTCGACCGTGACCGCCAGCTTGGTGTGGACGATGCGGTCGCGATCACGACGAAGGTCGCTGCTGCACTGCAGGCTGCCCACGAGCGGGGTGTGATCCACCGGGACATCAAGCCGGCGAACATCCTGCTCAGCCAGGGTGAGCCGCTGATCAGTGACTTCGGCATCGCACTGGCGGTGAGCGCAGGGGGTGCGGGCAGACTCACGGAGACGGGCCTGAGCCTGGGCACGCCGCATTACATGAGCCCGGAGCAGGCGACGGGCGATCAGAACGTGGGTGCGGCAACGGACCTGTATGCGTTGGGCTGCGTGCTGTACGAGATGCTGGTCGGTGAGCCGCCGTATACGGGCAGCACCCCACAGGCGATCCTGGGCAAGATCATCCAGGCGAGGCCGGTCTCAGCCACGGAAGTCCGCCAGACGGTGCCCGCGAACGTGGACGCGGTGATCCGCAAGACGCTGGAGAAGGTGCCGGCGGATCGGTTCAGGACGGCGAGCGAGTTCGTGAGTGCGCTCGGCGATCCGGGTTTCCGGCACGGACGCGCGGTCGAGGCGGCGGGAGCCATAGCCGCACCGGCCGCGACTGCTGGACCGTGGAACCGGCTGACGGCGGCCGGTTGGACCCTCGCCGCGGTGTTCGCGCTCGCGTTCGGCTGGTCGCTGCTGCGGCCCGAGCCACCCGAGCCCGTAACGCGCCAGGTGTTGAGCGCGGAGGGTTGGGCCGGTCTGGTGCTGGACCTTGGGCAATACATGGCGCTCGCTCCGGACGGATCGAGCATGATCGTACCGATCGAGACAGCGAGTGGTGCTCCGGCGCTGGGACTCAAGCTCCGCGGCTCAACGGAGGTGAC
>Ga0209631_10008266_pt1 | contig 10189 bp, 10 predicted proteins | sample COG_08_FD_184752 | JGI IMG/M metagenome (GOLD analysis project Ga0209631, IMG submission 184752) | Pelagic Microbial community sample from North Sea - COGITO 998_met_08 (SPAdes) (version 2) | ecosystem: Environmental > Aquatic > Marine > Neritic zone/Coastal water | place: Helgoland, sampling...
TATTTTTTCTGTCACCGCAACTTACGATTTCTTCAACGGGGTAGCAGTTAACGCCAGTGTCGTGAATGTTGATTCAACGTCTTCGGGTTTTTCACAGTCAGTGACATTACCAAGCTACACGTTGGTTAATGCCGGCGTTATCTATGAAACTGAGAATTGGTTGTTCAGTTTGAACGGTAAAAACCTGACTGACGAGCGCTATTTCCGGGCTAATTTCCCGAACCTGTTCGGTGGAACTATCGTGCTTCCCGAACTGCCCCGTCATTTCCAGGCAAGGGCTGAATACCGGTTCTAGAAACGTTCCGAAGCTAAAAATAAAAAGGCAGTCGCTCGCAAGCACTGCCTTTTTTTTTGATAAGATTTTGTCAAATTTAAGGAAACCAATTTGTGAAAGCTAAATCGTTATTAGCACTGATATTTGCGGCAAGCGTTTTGATTTTAGCGGCCTGTAGTGGCCCGGTTAATCAGGCAGACCAAACGATCAATGGTAAACAGCTTCAGTTAACGAAGGTTAATGAAGCGCCCATTGCAGTGAAGGTTGTCATTGTTACGATGTTTGAGATTGGCGAACTCAGCGGTGATAAAGCAGGAGAGTTTCAGCTTTGGAAAGAACGCAGAAACCTTAACCAAAAATTCCCCTTCCATGGTTACAAGGATCTTTATTACAACGAAGAGAGCGGCATACTGGGGATTGTGACGGGTATCGGCACAGCGCGTTCTGCTGCTGCGATTATGGCGCTTGGTATGGATCCAAGATTTGATTTGAGCAAAAGCTATTGGCTGGTTGCTGGTATCGCGGGGTTTGATCCCGAAGATGCATCTGTAGGATCAGCCTCGTGGTCTGAGTATCAGATTGATGGAGATCTGTCCCATGAAATTGATGCCAGAGAAATTCCTGACGATTGGGAGTTTGGGTATTTTGCGCGTTATACAAAAATGCCCTTTGATCCAGATAAACCAGCGCCCACAGGTGAGATGTATCAGCTAAATGCTGGTCTGACGAATTGGGCTTATCAGCTAACGAAGGATATGGATCTGGGGGACGATGAGTCGCTGGTAGAGGTTCGCGAAAAATATACCGAGCATGAAATGGCGCGCAGGCCCCCATTTGTCCTTAAGGGTGCCAATATGTCTTCCTACACCTTCTGGCACGGCGCTATTCTTAACGACTGGGCTAACAAGTGGACTGACTACTGGACCGAAGGAAAAGGTAATTTTGTTTCATCTGGTATGGAAGATACAGGCTCATATCTTTCTCTTTCTTGGTTAGACAAGATTGGCAGGGCTGACAAAAACAGGATCATGGTCTTGCGAACAGCCAGCAACTACACGATGCAGCCTCCTGGTTTGACCGCTGCCGAAAACCTTCTCAACGAGAATAAGGGCTACGGCGGACTGAAAGTGGCGATTGAATCGGCTTATGTTGTTGGCTCCAAGGTTGTGGACGAGTTGTTAGGTAACTGGTCTCACTATCGAGACAATATTCCACAAGCCGAATCAGTATCGGAGATTTCCGCTCAATAAACCGTTAGATTTACAATGCGGGCTCGAGCAGCTCAGAGGTTTTTATGACAATAGCAAATGCCGAATTTATCAAAGCATTACCTAAAGCAGAATTACATTTGCATATTGAGGGTTCGTTGGAGCCCGAACTAATGCTCTCGTTAGCAGAAAAAAACGGGGTTACGTTGCCTTATGCTACGCTGGCAGATATCGAAGCCGCTTATCACTTTGACGATTTGCAAAGTTTTCTTGATCTTTATTACCTGGGTGCAGGGGTGTTGATTGACGAGCAGGACTTCTATGACTTGATGTGGCGATACATGCTGCGCTGTAAAGCCGAAAACATTGTTCATACCGAAATGATGTTTGATCCCCAAACGCATACTGATAGAGGTGTCTCATTTGCAACAGTGCTTAATGGGTTTTGCCGCGCAATGGATGATGCCAAGGAGCAATGGGGGCAAAGCAGTCATCTTATTATGTGTTTTTTGCGTCATCTGTCGGAGGAGGACGCCATTGAAACGCTTCAATTGGCGCTACCGTTTAAAAATAGGATCAAGGCCGTCGGACTGGATAGTTCAGAGGTAGGTCATCCGCCCGGAAAGTTTCAGCGTGTGTTCAAAATGGCAGCAGATGCCGGCTTCCTTCGAGTTGCGCATGCCGGTGAAGAAGGACCTGCGCAATATATTCATGATGCAATTGCATTGCTTGATGTTCAGCGAATCGATCATGGCGTGCGTTGTGTGGATGATGAAGTGCTGGTTGCGAGATTAGCTGCGTCTCGCATGCCATTGACGGTGTGTCCTTTATCGAATGTTCGACTCTGCGTGTATGATTCGATGAATGAACATCCGATTTTAGACCTGTTGTCTCAGGGAGTATGCGTGACGGTTAATTCCGATGATCCATCGTATTTTGGTGGATACCTTTGTGAAAATTTTGAAGCGCTCGCTCAAGCGCTGGATATGACACAGGGCCAAGCGATTGACCTGTGCCGAAACAGTTTTGAGGCGAGTTTTCTGGACACTGTAGACAAACACCGGTTTACAGCCATGCTCGCTAACGGCTAACGGCTAACGGCTAACGGCTAACGGGTAACGGGTAACAGTTTTTCGATAAGCTGATTTATTCTTGAGTGATCATGCATTTTTTCGATCCAGCTTTCTGGAATGCCTTGCTCTCCCCCGATGCCAAAAGTTGCGCCGGCCACGGCGCCTAACACAATTGCCCTGCCGCAGTTATCTCCGCCTGCATAAATGTTTGCTCTCACTGTGCCAGAGTAAGAAGTCGCATGTTTAAGATTAAATAGCATGCTCGCCGTGCCACTGCCAAGATCACAATGTAGACCATATTTTTTTGTGACCTCAAGTAATTCACCGTTTTCAGCGAGTACGCCGTTCAGGAATTGCATTGTCTTTTCGCTGCCTGCATTAACCGCAGCTGCAATGCTGGCTTCTATCGTTTGGCCTTTTAATACACGGTATAAAAGCGTTGTTGCGACTCGACCGTAGTCTATGGCCCGCTCGGCATTATTCGTGACCCGGGTTGCAGACTCACTCAACGCCATCAGGTTGTTGTTCTCGAGATGACAGGCAACCAGCGCTGGAAGTTTGCTGATAGCAGGGAGTTGTTCGTCATTAGCACCGGGATAGTCGCTTGTGCCTGCCAGTGCTTGAACCAAAGCGGAAATGTAGTTCGCAGCGTCTTTGGGGTTGGATGCAGTTTCAGCAAGTTTCGCGACGTGGGTCGTCAGTTCCTGACCCTGATATCGCTTTGACGCAGAAAGTACTTTCGTCAGCAGTACCTGTTTCTCTCGATCCTCTCCGGCGAATGAAATCTCATTAGTACGTGCCAGCGCGTCACTCTCTGTCCTGTAGATCGTGTCCAGGGTGAGGCGAGTGGGCTTGTCTATATAGCCAGAGAACGCACCACCGTAGCCGAAATGATCTCTGAATGATTCCTGATAGTGATGTTTCTCATACCGATTGCCGTTCGCGACAAGAGACTTGAGCATGATGCTTGATTGCTCGCCGTAATGGGAAAACTCCCCGACCTGCTTGTTGCCGTGAGCAAAGTAACCAACGTCAGTGTAGTCGTCCTCGTTTGGCGTCTTAAATTCGGGTTGTTCCGGCGCCAGTTCGGCGATGCGGCGTTGGCTGTAGAGCCAGTGGAAACCCATAGTAGCTGAGTCTGCGACCAGTGCGCCGAGAATACTGTTCCTAGCTCGCATCAATTGATCTTCGTTCACTGCAATCTCCTGTTTTTTGGGTTTTCATCCCGCTTGCACATGGTTTTGTATGAGGTCATGCACCGAAGACCTTTAGCCCGTGTATGCCCCCATGCGGGTAGTGCATGTAGTAAATCGCGTTCACTACGCCGGTCTCCTCTATCTCGGTAAACTCGTGCCATGTGTCTGGGTGCAACTGACCAAAGCTCACAAGGGGTTTCCACAATTGATTATTTGGTAAGTGGAGCTTGATTTCAAACTCGGTGAACCCAGACGCCAGGTATCTTTGATCAGCCATGTATGCACGAAAATCTGTTGGAATAATTTCCGTGGCATCTGGTAGGACAATTTTCCAGCCAGGTAAGTCCGAAGAAGCTAGATTTTCAATTTGACTCAATGCTTGCGTTGAAAGCTTGGCACCATAAATATGACAGCTAAGGGGTGGGTTTAATCGATGCAGATAGGTATCCACAATGATACTTTCTACGCTTGTCTCTTCTGCCAGTTTGAACAGGGCGTGCTCTCCAAAACCGGTACGTGCTGACTCCCAGCCAAACATATAGTCTTGTTCCCGCCGCCCAATGACAGCATCCGCGGGTCGTCCGTAGTGCGCGTTTGAGATGTGAGAGATTTCGGCGTTCACCAAAATATTTTGTTGTTGGTAGCGTGCTTCACCTTCCTTGCCATAAAGGTTTACACGGGATATACCGCCCTCGTGGAAGCAAAGGATTTTGCAGTCCGTTGCCCAAACGGGGTCAATGTCAAACGTGTGATTTGCGTCTGGGGCCAGTGTTTGTTTCTCGAGGGCCAAAGTGGTGTTGCCAGTTTGCTTATCTGTCAGCAGTGCCGAGATGATGGGCACCTGATTGCCAGTAAACCATTGAGTGCTCACCGTGAGTTGATTGACTTTGGACCTCGAGGTGAGTCCCAGTTCGAACCAATGATGTCTTTCGGCGTTGAACGTAAAGCCGTCACCGGTAGGATTAATGCTTGTCGCAACGTGCCTTTTTGACTCGAACCCCCAGTACTTCGCGCCCATGTGGGTGAAGTCGCCAGTGCAGTCTTTCGGTGAATCTGGCAGGGCGACCTGATGCGGATTAGTAAATGATGAGTCAGAGTAGGCCTTCAGAAAAGCGGATAGTCTTGCCATGGCTAAAGTTGAATCTCGATTGGTTGGCTTAATGTGACCTCATCACAGTTTTCTTTTTCATTATTGGAATCCGCTAGAGGAGACCCTCTGTCCACCACTAAAAAGTCTGACACACCTTCAAGTGCGAGACTGTAGTGATGCCACGTACCTGGATGATAATTCACGCCCTGTTTCGCGGAAGCTTTAAATACCTGAATCTTGGACTCGTCGAGCTCGCCGGGGGGCGCGACGATAACAAGGTAAGGATTGTCCGATAGCGGAATAAATGCCTGACTCGATAGTGGATGTCGCTCCATGATGGACAAATTCAATGGTAACTTCAGAGGCGTTGAACGAAAAATATTAAGTAGTGGTATGCCGCCATCCGCGCCCAGTGACAGTGTTGCGAGGTCGTGAAATCGTAGCGTATGCCCATCGTTAATTGTGCGAGTTTCTCGGGCAGCCTCTGGCTCGATGACATCGCCGTAGGGTGCAAATGATGCTGAAGTCAGGGGAACGGGTTTTATTTTCATCTGCTGAGTCGACAAATTGTGGCGTATTCCTTTTGGTTTAGGCGCTATGTTATCAGAGTGGCGCTGTGTTTACGGCGTTGCAAATCCGAGGGATTTTGTTAGGTCTCGATGGAGGACGATTGCTCTGAGTGTGTTTATGGCTCTGATCATGGGCTCGTACGAGGCTTTATGACTGTACACGGTGGTTTTTTGCGCTATTATCGAAAGAAGCCATCAATATTAGCGAGGAAAAGGTTATGGAGTTCAGGTCAATTACACCTCATCTGGGTGCGGAAGTAACCGGTATCGATTTGGCGGAGCCGATGGGTAGCAATACCTTTAACGCGCTTCGCGAAGGCTGGCTGAAGTGGGGTGTGCTGGTATTCAGAGACCAGGATTTGAGTCGTGACCAGCACGTTGCCTTGGGTAGTAAGTTCGGGGAATTGCATGTTCATCCAATGTACAAAGATCAAAAAGAGCATCCAGAGATACTCAAAGTGGCAACGAATGCTGATTCCGCATATACCGCTGGCGATGGTTGGCATACTGATGTGACCTGCGACGAATACCCGCCGATGGGATCAATGTTGTACGTCACGGAAACGCCTGCTTGTGGGGGGGGAGATACGTTATTCGCTGATATGTATCTGGCTTATGAGCTGTTGTCCGATAAAATGAAAAGCATACTTCAGGGTTTGACCGCAGTGCACGATGGCGCGCTACCCTATGTCGGCAGTTACAAGTCAACGCCGCCGGAAGGAGGCTATCCGAGACACGAGCACCCTGTGATCACAAGTCATCCGGATACAGGCAAAAAAGTGCTCTATGTAAATTCCGGTTTTACCTCTCATATTAAAGGTTTGAGACCCAATGAGAGTCGCGCGCTTTTGGACATGCTATTTCGACACATAGAATCGACGCCAAAGCTGGTTGCGCGGGTAGAGTGGGAACCCAACACCCTCGCATTCTGGGACAATAGATGCACCCAACACCACGCGGTGTGGGACTATTATCCTGAGAGCAGATATGGTGAACGCGTGTCTATCGTTGCGGATACGCGACCGGCTGCCTAGTATTGTCTTGGTAAGTTTGAGCGTCGTAATGGTTTTGGTAAAGGTCGTTCAATAGGCGCTCTTTCTCTTCCCAGCGTGCTTCAAGCCATTGCTTTGAATTGCCCAGTTCGTCGGCGTTTGTGCATTCAGTCCAAACTTCTATGCTGCGAACTGAGCCGCTCAGACAAGTCCAAAAATTATCGCCTCCGGCGGGATATCCAACGGTCACGTCAAGCACCCGAGCATTATCCATTGTATTGAGCATAGTCTTGAATCCGCCGGACTTTGGCGGCAATAAGTATTGGTAGGGAGATTTGAGTTGTGTTCTCTTTTTTTGCGTAAACCGCGTGCCTTCAGCGAAATTCAATAATGCGTCCGAACTGGAACTGGTTTGCTGCGCAACCTGAGAGACAGCTTTAAAATCTTTTCTGTTTTGACTTAGTGAACCACCTCTAGTTAAGCGTGGAAATCTGAGGGCAAGACAAATCCAGCCGACAACAGGCACATAGACTAAAGTCGACTTAATCAAAAATTTTAGGATAGGGCCTCCGGGCACGACCACGGCTTGTAGCAGCAGAATATCGAACCAGGACTTATGGTTGCTAACAATAATAAGAGGTCGTGTTGTGTCGCTGGGCAGGTGGCCATGAATCCTGACGTCTATTCGCAACACCCGGGTTAACCAAAATGTGTTACCGGTGACAGCAAAGCGATAGAAAATTGCCGTGCAGTGATAACAAAGCTGTTGAAATTTTTTAACGGGAATTAAATTAAGCACAGCAAAAAGTACTAGAAAAGGAATCCAGACCAGCAAATTAACAGTAATAGCTGTCAGCGATATGCAGCTTAAGATGTGACCTGAGATTGCACGCAATTGCGATTTACCCTTGGATAATTAGTGGTATAAGTGATCAGGGAATCTGGTGTGGAATATGCAGTGTTTGAAGGTCCAAAGCAAATGGGTATGGCAAAAACAATTGGTTTTTGTTTGTTTTATTAACACTTGGGTAAAAACGACACACTTATAAAGCGTGAATAACGATCGGGACGAAAAACTTCGAGCAAAGCCGCTGTCTCCGCGTCACCATTCAATTTGTAATAGATTTTCCTGACACAGCTTGCCGCGGTATCGGTTTTGATCGTCAGCATCTGTTGCACTCGCGCTTGTTAGCCTGCTCAGTAAAACTTATATTGGCAGCTGTCTACTCACAATAATAAGTGTAAACAGCATGAGTGAAGTATCTAGTAAGCCCCAATCCCGAATAACGACTGCGCCCTGGTACCGCTGGTACGCGCTCGGCATTCTTGTACTTGTTTTTACATCCAGCCACGTTGACCGCCAGATTATGGGTATTTTGTTAGAGCCGATCAAACATGATTTAGGTGCAAGTGATACCCAGATGGGCTTTTTGATCGGGCTGACATTTGCACTTTTCTACGCGACGCTTGGTATGCCCATCGCCATGCTGGCAGACAGGGGTAACCGTCGAAACATTATAGCGCTTGCCATAACTACTTGGAGTGGCATGACAGCGGTGTGCGGCTTTGCACAGTCATTTCTTCAACTGGTTGTTGCACGGATAGGCGTGGGGATTGGTGAAGCCGGTTCAAGTCCGCCTTCGCACTCCATGATCTCAGATATGTTTCCACTAAAACAACGAGGGACTGCGATGGGCATCTATGCCATCGGTGTCAACCTTGGGTTGCTTATCGCTTATCTTGCTGGCGGTTGGATGAGTGAGAATTGGGGCTGGCGAACAACTTTTATTGTCGTGGGTCTTCCTGGGCTGGCCATTGCGTTGCTGGTGCGCTTTACCGTTGCGGAACCTGAAAGGGGCGGTTCTGATAGGATAGATGGCGTCGCGCCAAAGGCCCAGGCTCCCGCGCCGCCTTTTCTTAGCGTGGTAAAATACATGTGGTCAACTCCTGCAACTCGACATGCTGTGTTTGGCAGTTCCCTCGCGGGGTTTGTTGGCTATGGCATGGTGTTGTGGTTGCCTGCTTTTTTTGTTCGCTCTCACGGTCTCTCTCAAACTGAAGTGGGTTTTACGCTCGCGCTCATGTCTGGCGTGGTGGGCGGTACCGGTACATTTGTTGCCGGAAAGCTCGCTGATATTCTGGCACGACGCGATGAACGATGGTTCGGGTGGCTGGTTGGTATCGCTAAAGCCGGCCTGGTTCCTTTTCTAGTGCTCTTTTTCCTCATCGAGGATTTTGTGACGTCTTTGTATGTCTATCTGATACCGGCGTTTTTTGCCGGGTTTTATCTGGCGCCTACATTCGCAATGATTCAAAGTTTGGTGAAACCTGAAATGAGAGCGGTTGCGGCGGCGATATGCCTCTTCATGCTGAATATTATAGGTCTAGGTTTTGGTCCTCAGGCAGTGGGCATTGTCAGTGATTTGTTTGCAGATACTTATGGTCAGGAGTCGCTGAGATATTCTCTGCTAGTCTTTTCATTTGTTAATGTATGGTCTGGCTTTCACTACTTTCTTGCGGGTAACCATCTTAAAGCGGGTATTGATAAGGCTAATTTTTCAGAAAATGGAGTGTAACAATGGACTTTGACTTTTCGAGTGAAGAGAAAATGGTGAGAGATCAGGTAGACAGATACCTGATGAACAATTGCGAGAATGGGGTGTTTCGTTCTGTGCTCGAAGGAGAAAGCGCCTATTCAGAGGATGTCTGGCGAGGTCTGGTCGAAATGGGGGTGCCAGGCACTGCTATCTCGGTAGAATACGGTGGCGTCGGCGCAGGCTATTCGACCTTGTGCTTAGTCGCTGAGCAATTGGGTGCTTATCTTGCCCCCACACCTTTTTCTTCTTCAATTTACCTCGCGGCAGAAGCGATTCAGTTGTTTGGTTCTGAAGATCAAAAGCAGACCTGGTTACCAAAGCTGGCCGCTGGAGAAGTGATTGGAACCTTGGCGGTCACAGAATCGACGCAAGAGAGCACGGAGGACAACATTCAGGTGTCGTGTAGCGATGGCAAGTTGTCCGGTCGTAAATTGATTGTTCCCCATGCGGGTATTGCCGACCTCTGTGTTGTTGTCGCGCGGGATATCAGCGTGGGTGTGAACTTATATTTGGTTGATTTGGGTGATGCAATCGGCGCCTCACCCGGCAGCGTTTCAGTGACGCCGATCGATACCGTAGATAACACGATGAATTCCTGTTCAGTTGAATTCGTAAATACGCCCTGCGAATTGTTAGGTGCTCCTGGTGAAGGATGGCAGCAGTTGAAGGAGGTCTACGACAGAGCGGCTGTACTAATCGCGTTCGAGCAAATTGGTGGTGCAAGAAAAGCCCTAGATATGGCCGTTGATTATGCGAAAGGCCGGTTTGCGTTTGGGCGCCCCATCGGGTCATTTCAAGCACTGAAACACATGATGGCAGATATGTATGTCGCGCTTAAGTTGGCTGAATCAAATTGTTACTACGCGGCTTGGGCATTATCGACGGATTCCGCTGAACTGCCGCTAGCAGCGGCTACTGCACGAGTATCAGCTACCCAGGCGTATCAGCTTTGTGCCAGAGATAATATTCAGGTGCACGGTGGTATGGGTTTCACCTGGGAGTTCGACTGTCATCTGTACTATCGACGTTCTAACTATCTGACGTTGATGCTTGGTGGGTTGTCGACCTGGGAAGACAAGCTAATTCATGCACTACCATCCGGCAAAGCGGCATAAGGGGAATCTGATGGACTTTAACGATACAGAACAAGAAGCAACCTTTCGCCAGCAAGTGAAGAGCTGGATTGGTGA
>Ga0209631_10008269_pt1 | contig 10188 bp, 17 predicted proteins | sample COG_08_FD_184752 | JGI IMG/M metagenome (GOLD analysis project Ga0209631, IMG submission 184752) | Pelagic Microbial community sample from North Sea - COGITO 998_met_08 (SPAdes) (version 2) | ecosystem: Environmental > Aquatic > Marine > Neritic zone/Coastal water | place: Helgoland, sampling...
TGACAACCGAAGAATTTTTTGGTTATCTGCGCGGCAATTGCATCAAATACATCTGGAGGTATCGCCAGAAAAATGGCCTTGAAGACCTCCGCAAAGCCAGGTGGTACTTATGCCGCCTGATTTCAGAATTTGAACTTGACCCTTATGACGATCCTCTCGCATGAACTGTCCAGACTGCAACCGGTCACCACAAAAAGGTGACCGCTGGGTCACTCAAACTAAACCTCGTTTTGAAAGCAGCATTGTGCGGGGCCGTAAATGCCCAGCCTGTGGTTACAAATGGTTTACAGCTGAAGTCCCAATTGTCTGCGACCTTGACTCCAATGATAGGGTTGCAGAGCTAGAGGTAATCATCAAAAACCTCTTGCAAACCTCTTACGAAACTTTTCTTCTTTAATTATGTCTACACACCCATTTGACACCAGCAGCTTTGCAAGCGTAAAGCTTAAGAACGTTCCAAGCTACTTACAAAATGAGGCCGCAGATTACAACCTTCGGGTTGCGGCCTGGTTCGATAACTATGCTGTAAACGCTGCTCAAGTTGATCGCGCTATGGCCGACGAAGACAAGCTCTGGAAAATGCGTAGCGCAGAAGGCTGGGAAGCTGATGAAGGTGGCTGGTACACACCTACTGGCATCAGTGAGCATGACTGGGAACACGACTATGGAAACCCTTTTCCTGAAGAACCTGTCTGGAAAAACTACAAGGCCCTTAAGCGTTGCACAGCTGGCTGGCGTTTAGATGACACCGGCTGGTACAGTCCTGACGGCCAGCACGAGTCCGAATGGGCAGGCCCACTTCCTGAATACACACTTCTTTGAAGACCACCCATGTCTGACTACAACTTGTTTTTTGGTGTCGAGCACCTGCATAGGATCTCGACATCAATTTCTATTGCCTTTGATACGGAAACGCTCCAGCTACAGCCCGAAGTGGGCAAACTTCGTTTGATCCAGCTGGGTTGCGAAGTCAGCAAAACCATCGTCATCATTGACTGCTTTGAATTAGATACGGACGGCTGGCAAAAGCTCCGCCTGTTCTTTACCAATGGTGAGCGGTACTGGTTAGCCCATAACGCAGTGTTTGACCTTGGCTGGCTTCAAGAACACGGCATCTATGTGCGTGGCCGGAGAATTGGCTGCACCATGCTTGCCAGTAAGCTCCACCACAATGGAACGCCAAACCTCAGGCACGGTTTAGCCCATGTGGCCAAACGTGTTCTCAAAATTGAACTCGACAAGGAACAGCAGCGGTCTGATTGGAGCGTTCCAGTCTTAAGTCGAGACCAATTGGTCTATGCCGCTAAAGATGTTGAAGTGCTGCTGCAGTTGGACTACCCACTTACAGCGGCGCTACAGAATGCAAGGCTTTCCGAAGCTTACGCATTAGAGTGCAAAGCACTTCCCGCTATGGCCCAAATGTGGCGTACCGGGCTTCCTTGGAACCGTTCCAGTCTTCAGCAGCTTTGTGATGATTACCAGCACGACATTGATGCGCTCGGTAGAGACTTTTTACGGGAACTTGATAATGCGCTTCCGGCAGAACACAAGCTCCCAAGAGAAGCAGCAAATACTCAAAGACTTTCAAAGCTTCGAGACCTTATCACGCAAATGGGGCACGACGACTCAGACTACGAAAAGTGGTATGCGGAAATTGAACAGATTGAAACAGCGCCGAAAGCGTTTAACCTCAGGCCGAAAGCTACGGGTGATGCTCGCCGTGGGACCAAGGTAGAAGCAGGTTTCAACCTAAATAGTCCTAAGCAATTGTTAGAAAAGTTCACAGCACTTCTAGGAGTAGTGCCAAAGGACAACAAAACAGGTAAGCCTAGTGCTAGTAGGGCAGCACTTCAGGACTACGCTGCGGACCACCATGTCATACAGACCTATTTGGCGTGGAAGAAAAGTGAAAAGCGTCGTCAAATGGCTGAAGGGATCCTTGAAAAAATGGACCCGGATGGCTTTGTACGTGCCAGCTACCTCCAGCTCGGGGCGGAGTCAGGCCGTATGTCCTGCATCAAGCCCAACAACCAACAGATTCCCCGTGATACAGAGTTTCGGCAATGTGTTGAAGCTCCTGATGGTTGGCTGCTTGTGGACGCGGATTTTGGTCAAATGGAACTGCGACTCGCTGCAGCAGTGGCGCAAGATGAAAAGATGACCAAGGCGTTCCAGGCTGGTGAAGACCTTCACACGGTTACTGCTGAGGCAATCGGCTGTACTCGCCAAATTGCGAAAAGCGCAAACTTTGGTTTGTTGTACGGATCGGGCGCCAAGGGTTTGCGGAATTACGCTGCTAGCTCTGGTGTCACCATGACTGTTGAGGCCGCTGCAACAATTCGTAACCAATGGCTGGATGCCTATGCAGGTGTGAAGCAATGGCAAAATCAGAACGCCGCAGACGCATCAAAAACAGCAAGTAATCGCTGGGCCGAAATTCGTATCCCAGGCTCTGACATGCGGCGCTTTCTGCCGGGTGACATGAATCGCCTGACGGTTAGGTGCAACACTCCAATCCAAGGGGCTGGTGCGGCAATCCTTAAATGCGCTCTAGGAAACCTGTGGCCAAAACTTCTGGAAGCTGGTGAGCAGGAAGTAAAAATTGCGGGCTGCATCCACGATGAAATTCTCTTACTTGTTCGTGAAGATAAGGCACAGCAGTGGGCGCTCCAGCTAAAACAAGTAATGGAAAGCGCCGAAGCTAAGTGGTTGGGAGACATTCCGCCGCTGGCTGAACCTTCTGTAGGAAAGCGTTGGTCTGAAATTCACTAAAAAGTAGCGCAGCATGGTCAGCATCTATCGAACGCTTAACGGATGGTCCTTCCGTACCCCTCAGGGAACAGGTTGTTACCGTAGTCTTGCGGAAGTGATGGATGTTGCCTATGCCACCGGAGACAGGGCGGCAGATAGTCATGAAGTTCTTGCAGTACGAGATAGCGCGTGCCACCACTGCAGATTTGCTCCGCGCAGCCAATTTCCTTGAAGGTGCTAGGGAAATAAGGCGGGGTTGCCGTAAACAACGCACAAAGGCTCGTAAGGAGCAGCAGACTGGATGGCGTAAGCATGTTGATAACGCGCTTCTTTGGTAGCACAATGCTAGACTGAAATTTACTGGGCTACTACTTGATGGCGATTCGGCACGGAAATAAGACGTATATGCAGATTCTTCTTGACCCGCACAGGGCGAAATTGTTGCTTGACCTAGCTGAAAAGACTAGCACACGTCCTACCGCTTGGATTCGTGATGCGGTCTACAAAGCATTGGAACGGGAATATCCTGCTGCGGTTTACAACGAAGCAGTTGCTCAGGATGAAGCTGCTTGGCGGGCTTCTGTTCGTAAGCGGGTGGAGGGTCGTAGTAATTCACGAAGGGCAAAAGGCTTGCTGTAAGTTCCTGCAGATTTCGTGTAAAAGGGTTTGTACTGTGCTACTCTTCCTGGGCTTACTACTTACAAGCTAATGACTCGCTACGCACTTAAGACGACACACGGAACTCAAATTTTGTACCTTGCAGCCTACTATGCAAACTTTCCTACAAACAACGGTATTCGCTTGACAGATAAAGCAGAAGACGCTTGCTCCTATGTAACTATTGAAAAAGCCTGTCAGGTGGCACGTAATCTCGAAGACACCATGGGTTGCGTACCAACTATTGTGGAAGTTTCTTACTGATGGACGGGTTCAGCGAGTATCTACAAGACATTGGGCGTTACCCCTTATTAAGTAAGGAGCAGGAAATTCTGCTGGCGCGGCAAGTACAGGTTTGGGTTACATCTGAAAACCCCACCGAAAGGGAAATTAAGACGGGTAAACGGGCTTACCAAAAGCTCATCAACTGCAACCTGAGACTTGTGGTTTCTATTGCAAAACGTTACACATTACGTTCCAAGCGCACAGAAATGTTTGACATTGTGCAAGAAGGAAACATTGGGCTTGCTCACGGCATTAAAAAGTTTGACCCAGAGCGTGGCTACGCCTTGTCCACATATGTCTATTGGTGGGTCAGGCAGTCCATTAGTCGCTATCTGAGCTACCACGACCGGATGATTCGTATTCCGTCCCATGCTGGGGAAATACTGGCAAAGCTGCGCCAGTGGGCACCTCAGTTTGAGTTGGCGCATGGCAGACCGCCCACCCTAGAAGAAAGCGCAGAGTACTGTGCTACACCTCCTAAGCGGCTGCGGGAGTACCTGGAGCGTAGTGAAGACTGCCTTAGCTTGGATAAGCCTAGAACCGGGCTGGATTCTCAAGAACATACCCTGGTTGAGCTTATTAGCGATGGCGAACACCCTATGGAGAAGCTTGATAACCTTTTCTGTAGTGATACAGTAGACAGACTCTTGATGACCCTGAGCCCCGTGGACCGTACCATCGTGGAACGTGTATTTGCTTTTGATGGTGGTGAGCCGCAGACCTACATAAAAGTGTCAAAAGACTTGGGTATGTCTAGAGAACGTGTAAGGCAAAGATGCCATAGGGCCTTAAGAAAACTTCATGTGCTGGCAAAGCTCGGTACTTGCGGGCCTTTATAATGGAGTGCCCTAATTGCGGTGCCTCAGGTAAAGGTGCCATAACAACTACTGCATCTCGTACTTCGCATGAAGTAGCTGTAACACGGGTCAAAAAATGTACAGCGTGTTCTGCAAATTTTTATTCGGTGGAACTTCCTGTTGATAGAGATTACATCTTTTGCAGAAAGCACTACCACATTAAAAAAGGTATGCTGCTTCGCCTTCTTTCTGCGCTTTATTCATGAGCAATGTTGAACTGGTCTGGGCAACCCCAGACGCTGAAAAGTTGATCGTGCGTATGGCGCGTGTTAGTAATCCCAGCAATGAAGACAACTGGGAAACTGGGCCAGGGCTTCTTAGGTACCTTGTAAAGCACAAGCATTGGTCACCATTTGAGATGGCCAATATGTGCGTTCAAATTGATACAGAACGTGACATCGCCGCCCAAATACTGCGGCATCGGTCCTTTTCGTTCCAAGAGTTCTCTACTCGCTACAGCAAGACCGCACCAGCTGAGATACCTTACTTCCGGCGACAGGACACTAAAAATCGGCAGAACAGCATCAGTGACCTACACCCAAAACATCAGGAAGACTACAAGGCAGGTGCTGGTCGCATCATTGCTGATGCCTTTTTGTTTTATGACACCCTATTGGAACGGGGCGTTGCCAAGGAGACGGCTAGACGTATCTTGCCACTCTGTACTCCTACCACCCTTTACATGCAAGGGACACTAAGGTCTTGGGTGCATTACATCCAGTTACGGGCTGATAACGATACACAGCTGGAGCACCGGCAAATTGCGTTCCAGTGTGCAGACGTGTTTAAGAAGTGCTTTCCAACGGTGTATCAGGCCGTTTTTCCTACACTGAACGCATGAAAGTTATCTTTTTAAACTGGTTTGAGCGTGCGGCTCTTCATGTACTGGTGTGCAGTCCCCGCATTGGTATGCTCGCCGTTAAAGAAATGGATGGGCCGTTGCTTTTTATCGCTAATGACCCTCTTGATGGAATGCCCATCGGCGATAGTAATCCAGTGGTAAACCAGTTAGAACACATATACCGCAACTCGTCTAACGGACCAGGGTATGGTCAAGATTCGGGCGTTACATGAACAGTGGTTCGTAGTGTGTACGCCCGGTGGTGGCTTGTGCGTTGAGACGACTAATGAACAAAAAGCACGTACCATCGCAGATGTGCTTCATTGCTCCGTCCATTCGGAAATGCGGGCTTCGCGGGCTTCGTTCCAGTAGTCACGTTCTCGGTACCATTCCTGCCAGTCGTGGCCTGATTTGTGGCTATTGCAAGAGAAGCAGCATCCAACTAGATTTCGCTGCTCTGTTATACCGCCTTTCCACTTTGGGACTACATGGTCTAATGTTGCGTTCTTGCCCAGCGGTTCAGCGCAGTAGGCGCAGCAGTAGTTCCATTGCTGCAAAATATGTTCACGAAAACGCACCTTGGCTTTTTTACGGGATACCAGCTCAGTCCCGTCAATCTGGTGGTCCACTACCACCGCTCAATAAACTGCAACAACCTATTTGACTTGCAGCTACCTGTATGGTAACGCCGGGAAAATTACGGTGTTGACCATATTCGCCCTTCTTCTATGCGGCGACGGCGTAGTCCTTCTTCAAAATGTGATCCAGGGTTTCGATAAAATAATAAAGTATCGGGTACTTGGTTCCATTCGTGGTTTTTTAGTACGCTGCTAATTGTTCTAAACCCTGGCAAACCGTAGAAATACGCTCCAACGTTGAAAGCAAAGCTAATTAAGGCTGATTTTTGGTTGGAACTCATGCTTTTCCAGAACGGTATGTCGGCTTCAAGAATGTCTGCGGTGCGTTGTATCTCTAAGTTCAACATTTCTTCTGCTCTTCGCTGGCTAATTCTTTCGCCCAGCCTTACGTTTTGGCCTTCGGGGTAACGGGTGTTTCCGTAGCCAATCGTTGGCACGCCAGCAGGACATAAATATGAAGTTAAGTGACAACCTTCAAATTCTTTGATAAGCTCCACCGCCGCGCCGTAGCTTTTGTCGTTTACAGCTGAAATCCATGTCCCGTACCAGGGCTGGTCACGGTTCAGAATGTCTGGCTGTACCTTTAAAATTGCAGCCTCAAGCTCTACTAACGCAGCACTCTGATGGGGCAGCTTCCGGTAGTAACGGAATAGGTCATTCAGGTGAACCGGGGTGTTTGGACTCATGCCATGGTGCGCGAAGGTGCAGGTCGTCGAGGCGCTGTGGAGGTGGTACTGCAGCAGGTTGCGTTGCGTGCCAGTCCTCTTCAGCTTGGTCTAGTTTTTTGGGCAGCGTTGCGTAAAATTTACGGCGTTGGATAGCGTTATTAACCCTGCTCCACATGGAACGTGTGTCAAATAAGACGATCCAACGCCCGTCAGGCGGTATCAGCCCTTTTTTCCGGGCTTAACGCTGCGGAGTGCAGTGAACAAAAATTGGATGACGCTGTTGTCCTTTAGCTTGCTCATGCCGATCAGCTCAGATGCAGCAGCGATAACGATCCAAAGAGCGGGGTGGCCAATGATTTCTTCAAAGTTCATGGTGTTCAGGGCTTTCTCTAATATTAGCCTTGTGAGCTTTTGTGCTCCAGAACAGTGATGCGGTTGCCGTGATCGTTAAGCCTTTCGTAAATTTCGCGGCGGTCCATAGTCGCTTGTATTTTCTCTGCCTTCATGTCTTGGTGTAGATCTTCAAGCTTGGTTGCAATACTTTCGACGCCTGCTGTCAAGCGAATAACAGCTTCGCGCCCTTCATTGGTACGTCTACTAAAACCGGAGACACTCATCCCCGCTATACCAATGGACGCTCCAAGCACCGCTGCGTAGATTTCAATCACAAGCTGTGCCTTCCTGCCCTTTCATTGTAATGGGTCTGGCTTGCCGGATAGTATTGCCACAGCGCGTTTGTAGAACATGCAGTCGGTCTTACCGGCACGTTCCAACGCCTTCTTTATTTTTGTCCAGTTTTCGTATGTGTGTTTGTCCATTAGTATCCTTGGTTTAGCTTGCCTCCGTTGACTCAGGTTCCGTTGACTCAGGTTCCGTTGACTCAGGTTCCGCCCATGTTGAGTAACTTAGACTTGTGATATAAGCGGCAAATTCTTCAGTGGTTGTGGTAGCGAGGATTGCTGCTTCCTTTTCGTCGCTCTTGGCGCGTATCGCAGCACGCTCCACAAGCACTGCATCAGAAACCGGTTTGCCGCTTGGTTCAGCACTGCGGGTGATCATCCAATCGGTAGGGGCCAGCATCGTCCCTGCGGTAATTTTGGTTTTGCCCACCCACTGCTCTACCAGCTGGGCGTGATCTTTCGGCGTGTCCGGCCCCCAATAAAATCGCTGGTCGTAAAACGGGGGGTCTGGCACTTCGGTGATGCCAACCGCCTCACGCTTTTCGGGCGCAGCAAGGCGTAACCAGTTAGCGGGGTATTGAATGCCGTCGTGGGTAAAAGCCCGGTCAGGCGACAGGGACTTGCCGTCGAGAATGAACATGGTCTGTTAAGAGCTGGTACTACCTGGCACGAGCCAGGTTGAAGGGGTTTTCAGCTACGGCGTAATAAATGTAGGTTCCAGGATCCGCCCTGTTGTATTCAGTAGAACTATCCTTAAAGGCAAAGCCGTTGCTTAAAAAATCGACACCAAAAGTTGAAGGAATTGATGAGGATCCGTTTCCTCTTAATCCTTCCGCTTGAGAACTATTGGCAAAAAGTGATTCTTGGTTAATGTTGTAACTACCTCGTTCGCTGTCAAAGATTATCCATCCTTCGTAGGCATTATCAGCAGTAGCCGCAGTTTTCTTGACGAGTAAAAATTTAGGGCGGAAACCTACATAGACAAAGTTATTTCCACTTTGAGATGTGTACGAACCCATTGCGCTGTAGCCCAAAACAGGTGCGAAGCAGTAGGCGATGCAGTTAATTGCTGTACCAGGAGCGGCCAAGATGTTGGAATAAACACCAAGTGTTGTGCTTGATTGTGACCACACATTGTAACCGTAGTTATAAACAGCGCCCGTTTCATTTAACAAGAGCCGACCTTGAAGTGGGCTTGCCTGAGAGAATGCGTGGAATACAGCCCATGCATTTGTAGTATTGCGAGGCTTAATGATGACAAACTCGGGGGAAACACCCAATCCGTGACCGAACGTACTGATACTATTTGTTGTGGTGATACTAAATGTACAGACGCTAAACCCCGCACTAGCATTAGCCCTCACCTGAGAAGTGATGCTGCCATCTGTGTTGGAGACGGTGGAGCTACCGGCGTCCCAGCACCAGGCGGCGTAGGCAGAGCTATTCCAATTAGTAGCATTATAAGCTCCACTTTGAGTTGAAACAGAAAAGCCGTTTGATGTTAAAGCTGTAATAACATTAAACGTGGTCTCAGTATTTGTCAGATTGGAATAGAGTTCCTTACCTGTGCCTCTAACTGAATCCGTAAGCGCGTGGTTAAACGTACCTGCTCGACTTTTAATCCACACCAGATCCGGGCTGAACCCCAGCCCAGTGATGGACTGCGTGCCGCCATTACCCGTATATAACTTCGTATCAAAGTAAAGACTGCCATCAGCAATCGTTGGTGTTGGTAGGTTTGCAGTACAGAGTGTTTTGTAACCGCTGGGAGCGGTGTAGGCAAAGGGGCGTTGACCGAAGTTTACAACATAGCTGTCTGTGACATATGCAGCGCCTGCAAAGAAGAAGGTGTCTCCTGCCTGTGCAGCGCTCCCTAGGCTGTAGATACCCTGTGATGATCCATTTTTATACCAAGTTGCAGTTCTATTGTCTGCATCAAAAGCTAACCCAATAATATCGCCCGAAGTAAAAGATGCTCCAGAGCTTGATGTAACAACATTGTTATGATAAATATTTCCATTAATGTGATAAACCCACCCGTAAATTGAGTTTCCCACCCAACTTAACGTTGGAAGTTGACCAAGCGCAATACCAATATAACAAGGTGACGTAACGATCTCAAATTCTGCATACCATTTACCAGAGCTAACTCCTACTGTTGATCTTGCGTTTACGTAGCCAGTATTTCCAGAGGTAAACTTTAAGTTGCCATCAGAAAGAACAATGTTGCTACCTAGAATTAAGGGGTTCAACGTCGCATAATTCCCCCTCACCTCAGCGCCAACACCCGTATCCGTCTCGGTGCCATTAGTGGGAGAGTCTACAAGGGAGTCGCAGCCAACAGCAATGGTGGTGTCTTGCGTGGAGTTAGGTGGGTTGAAGGTAGCGGTGTATTTGGCGACGCCTTTGTAAACCCGAAAGTCTTGGATGTATCCCGCAAAAGGCAGGGTACCATTTCCACGACCACCTATGCTGTAATCAGCTGTTGCGTTGCCAACATTATTCGTAAATGATCCCGTTGCCACACTAGACCCATCTCTGTATATTACAACATTGTTAGATCCTCCTCCATTACGGACGATAGCGTAATGGTGCCATGTGTTCAGAGAATGGTCTGACCCTTCTGTTATCGATACACTTATGCCGCTTAAATATAACTTCCATCTTTGACCAAGCGACGTACTTGTTTGAAGTAAAAAATTAGGATTAGTGCCGTAATTATGACTAATAATTGTCGCATAGTTTCCTACTGCAGTTCTATACATCCAAAACTCTACAGTAAAATCTCCAGTTCCAAAGTCGAAATCAGAA
>Ga0209631_10008272_pt1 | contig 10185 bp, 10 predicted proteins | sample COG_08_FD_184752 | JGI IMG/M metagenome (GOLD analysis project Ga0209631, IMG submission 184752) | Pelagic Microbial community sample from North Sea - COGITO 998_met_08 (SPAdes) (version 2) | ecosystem: Environmental > Aquatic > Marine > Neritic zone/Coastal water | place: Helgoland, sampling...
TAATTCTAATTAATAAATTTAACAAATATAAAATATTATGGCTGGAAGTTTAAATAAAGTACTTTTAATTGGTCGTTTGGGCGCAGACCCAGAAATCAAACAAATGGTTAATGGTAAAAGTGTTGCAAGACTTAGTCTCGCTACAAGTCAATCTTGGAAAGATAAAAATACAGGTGAAAAAAAAGAAAAAACTGAGTGGCACCGTATAGTTGTATTTAATGAAGGATTAGTGAATGTTGTTCAGCAATACTTAAAAAAAGGTGCTCAAATTTACGTTGAGGGTCAAATAACAACAAGAAAATGGAAAGATGAACAATCAGGTCAAGATAAGTACTCAACAGAAGTCGTTATTCAAGGTTATAATTCTTCGTTAACTATGCTCGGTGGCGGTAATTCTGGTGGTGGTATTGCTAATGACAATACACAATCTTCAAATAATAATGAGGACATGTCTCAAATATCAAATGATATGGATGACGAAATTCCATTTTAATTATTATGCAAAAAACTGAAGTACCAGAAGATAAAAATATTAAATTAATATCCCTACATGATGAGATGAGCTCATCTTATCTTTCTTATGCAATGAGTGTTATCGTAAGTAGGGCACTCCCAGACATTAGAGATGGACTCAAACCAGTTCACAGAAGGATATTATATGCAATGTATAAAGGTGGTTATGATTGGTCAAAACAATTTAGAAAATCTGCAAGAATTGTCGGTGATGTTATTGGTAAATATCATCCACACGGGGATCAATCTGTTTATGATGCTTTAGTACGTATGGTACAGGATTTTTCAATGAGCCTACCTCTTGTTGATGGGCAAGGTAACTTTGGTTCTATAGACGGTGATCCTGCTGCAGCAATGAGATATACAGAAACAAGATTATCAAAAGTTTCTCAATTTTTAATCGATGATATAGAAAAAAATACAATTACATTTAAAAGTAATTATGATGAAACAGAAAAAGAACCATCTGTTTTACCAGCACAATTTCCAAATTTATTAGTAAATGGTGCTGGTGGAATAGCTGTCGGCATGGCAACTAGTATACCACCTCACAATCTTGGAGAAGTTATAGATGGAACTTTAGCTTTAATTGAAAATAAAGATATTAAGATTAAAGAACTCATGAAACATATTCCTGGACCAGATTTTCCAACAGGGGGTGTTATTATCGGTAAAGATATAATTAAACAAGGGTATAATAAAGGAAGAGGCTCTTTTAAGATTAGGGGAGAAATTTCTATTGAAAGTTTAAAAAATGGAAGAGAGAGACTTGTTATTACATCTATACCATATCAAGTTAATAAATCAGTTTTAAACGAAAGAATAGCTCAATTAGTTAGAGAAAAAAAAATTGAAGGTATTAAAGATATTAGAGACGAGTCCAATAGAGAAGGCATAAGAGTTTCTATTGATTTAAGAAATGGAGTAGAACCGGAAACTGTAAAGAGGCAATTATATAAGAATACACAAATAGAAAGTTCCTTTGGCTTTAATACCTTAGCGATTATTGAAGGTAAACCAGAAACTTGCAATCTAAAAGATTTTTTGTCAAATTTTTTAACTTTTAGAGAAGATGTAGTAATAAAAAAAACAAAATTTGAATTACAAAAAGCTGAAGAGAGGGCCCATATTCTAATAGGTTTATCTGTTTCAGTTGAGAATTTAGATAAGGTCATCAAAATAATAAGAAATTCAAAAACACCTGAAGATGCAAAAAATTCAATTTTAAAAACGAAATGGAAAATTAGCAAGTCACAAAAAATGATTTCTTTAATTGAAAATAAAAATAGTAAAGGGGCGTATTTGTTAAGAGAGCCACAAGTAAATGCAATTTTAGAACTTAGATTGCAAAAATTAACAGCTTTAGGAATTAATGAAATAGAAATCGAAATAAAAAAGCTAGCTGAATTAATAATAAGATATAAAAAAATTATTTCTTCAAAAAAAGAATTGCAAAAAGTTATTAGTGAAGAACTTAAAAATATTAAAGAAAAGTATTCCGTACCTAGAAGAACACAAATAATAGATGCAATTTTAAATTATGATATTGAAGAAACAATTCAAAAACAATCAGTTTTAATTACAGTTACCCTTCAAGGTTATATTAAAAGAGGATCTTTAAATAACGTAAAAATTCAAAAAAGAGGTGGAAAGGGAAAAACAGGTATCACAACTAGAAACGAAGACTCTGTAGTTCAAACCTTATCAGTAAATACTCATACATCTGTTTTGTTTTTTTCTACTGAGGGTTTAGTTTACCGAATTAAAGCTTGGAAAATCCCAGAAGGATCTTCAACATCAAAAGGCAAGTCTTTATTTAATATATTACCTTTGAAAAATCATCAATCTATTAGTTCAATTATGCCTTTTCCTGATGATGCATCTGATCTAAAAAATTATCAAATAGTTTTTGCCACTGCACAAGGTAAAATTAGAAAAAACAGTCTTGAGGATTTTTCTTCGATAAATTCAACTGGAAAAATAGCAATGAAACTTGATGCTAATGATAAAATTGTTGGTGTGAAAATTTGCAAAGAAGATCAAGATATAATCTTAAGCACAAAATTAGGAAAATGTATTCGATTTGAGTCAAAAAAATTAAGAATTTTTAAAGGCAGATCATCAAAAGGAATTAAAGGTATAGTTTTGGCACAAAATGATCAAATTGTATCTTTGTCTATAATAGATAATAATAAAAGTTTAAAAAGTCGGAAACAATCAAAAGACAATAAGTCTGAATTGACAGCGAAAGAAAATTTTATTTTATCCATAACAGAAAATGGCTATGGAAAGAAAACATCTCATTTAGATTATAGAGTTACAAATCGAGGTGGCAAGGGTATTATTGGAATTGTAAACTCACCCAGAAATGGAAATATCTCATCTTCTTTTCCAGTTTATGAAGGTGACGAAATTTTAGTCTCCACAAACAAAGGACGTGTCATTAGAGTGGCTGTTAAAGAAATTAGAACTGCTGGTAGAAATACACAAGGAGTAAGAATATTTAAGATGTCAGGTGAAGAAAAAGTTGTTTCTGCTAATAAAATTGATGATAATTTGGTTTAATGAATAAAGTAGCTATTTATCCGGGTACATTTGATCCAATTACTTATGGTCATATAGATGTAATAAAAAAAGGTTTAAAATTATTCGATAAAATAGTTGTGGCTGTATCAGATGTTGAGAATAAAGATTATCTTTTTACCTCATTAGAAAGAATTGAAATTGTAAGAAAGGCACTATTTTCAGATCTAAAATTGAACAAAAAAAAAATAAATATTATTTCTTTTACTTCTTTAACAACTGACCTTTGCAAAAAATACAAATCGAATATCATTCTAAGAGGTTTGAGGGCAGTATCGGATTTTGAGTATGAGTTCCAATTAGCAGGAATGAATAGAAAATTAGACAACAATATTGAAACGCTTTTTTTAATGTCTGATGTTGAAAATCAAATTATTTCATCTAGATTTGTTAAGGAAATTGTAAAATTGAAAGGTGATATTAAAAAATTTACTACAAAAAATACAATAAAATTACTAAAAAAGAAATATGAATAAAATCTTATTAAACTTAATAATTATTTTTTTTTTAATAACTAACCAAACTATGTCGGAGGAAAATATTATGATTTTAAAATTAAAAGATGGCGATGTAAAGATAGAGTTGTTTCCAGATGTTGCACCAAACCATGTTAAAAGAATAAAAGAGTTGGCTGACGCTGGAAAATATGACAATGTTGTTTTTCATAGAGTTATTGATGGATTTATGGCCCAAACAGGTGATGTGAGGTTTGGAAATTCTTCATCTGATAATTTCGATTTGGGAAGAGCTGGTATGGGAGGATCTGATTTACCCGATTTAAAAGAGGAATTTAGTAGCACCCCTCATGATAGAGGAACCTTGTCAATGGCTAGATCTTCAGACCCAAACAGTGCTAATAGTCAATTTTTTATCTGCTTTAAACCAGCAGCATTCTTAGATAGACAATATACAGTTTTTGGGAAAGTTATAGATGGTATGGATAAAGTTGATAAAATAAAACGTGGAGATGAAAACAACAATGGTTCTGTCTCTGATCCAGATAAGATTATAAGTTTTAAATCTTTATAATTTTTAAATGGCATTAAAAAAATTTGCCTTTAAAGTTTTAAAAACAGACAAATTTGCAAGAAACGGCATAATAGAAACTCATAGAGGTAACATTAAAACACCTGCCTTTATGCCTGTAGGAACTCAAGCTACGGTCAAAGCATGCACCATAGATGATATAAAAAAAACTGGTTCAGAAATAATTTTATCAAATACTTATCATCTAATGATAAGACCTGGTGTTGAGAGAATACAGTCTGCAGGTGGATTGCACCAATTTATGAATTGTGACCTACCTATACTGACGGACTCTGGTGGATTTCAAGTGATGTCCCTATCAAAATTAAATAAAATTGACCGTGAAAAAGGTGCAATTTTCAATTCCCATGTTGATGGAAAAAAATTTTACCTAAGTCCTGAGGAAAGCATTAGAATTCAGCTTGGTTTAAATTCAGATATAGTAATGATAATGGATGAATGTCCAAAAAATTCTAAAGATTATGATTTAATTAAAAAATCTATGGATTTATCTTTATATTGGGCAAAACGTTCTAAGATTTCATTTGGTACTAATCCACACAAAGCCTTATTTGGAATAGTGCAGGGAGGGTTATTTAAAGATTTAAGAATTAAATCTCTAGAAGAGCTAATAAATATCAATTTTGATGGATATGCAATAGGGGGGTTAGCTGTTGGAGAAACACAAAAGCAAATGTTTTCGGTTTTAGATGATGTAAAAAAACTTTTACCTATCAATAAGCCTCATTACTTAATGGGCGTAGGTACACCCGCAGATATACTTGGAGCAGTTAAAAGAGGGATTGATATGTTTGATTGTGTTTTACCAACCAGGTCAGGTAGAACTGGTTTAGCTTTTACCTGGGATGGAAGAATCAATGTTAAAAACAATAAGTACCAAAGAGACAATTCACCATTGGATATTAGTTGTAAAAACTTAAATTTGAACAAATATTCAAAAAATTACTTAAACCATTTATTCAATACAAATGAAATCTTAGCATCAATGCTGCTCACTTTGCATAATATAAATTTTTATCAAGAGTTGATGGAAGCTATTAGAAATCATATTAGTGTTGGAACATTTGATGATTTTCATGATAAATACATAGATAAGTTGTAATGTATATTTGTTTTTTTAGGTAAAATTGCTATTTGAATTATTTTAATAAATCTATATACAACAGTTATTCTAATTAAATATGTTGTGGGCCCTTAGCTCAGTTGGTAGAGCAATTCCCTTTTAAGGAATGGGTCGATGGTTCGAGTCCATCAGGGCTCACCAAACTATTCGACGTCGACGGTTCTACGTCATACAAAATATCCCAATAAAATCAATCAAAGTGTTGACCAAGTGTACACCTTGTGATTTTTTTAGTTTTATTTTTTAATTGATAAAAGCCTTCTAGTATGGTGAAATTTACTATGAATAAATTATTATTATGCTTAATATTTATGTTCACAATTTCTATTTTTAATATCTTGTCTACATCTTCGGTAAAAGCAGATGATCGTCTTGCTATATGTAATAGCTATGTTGAAATGATTAATAGAAATGGATTCAATTTTAATAAATATTCTAGTAGTAATGTTAAGTTTTACCCAATTTATAATGGAAAGAATTGTGGTCCTTTACCAGGTACAAAACATGACTTACATATTAGAATGAATCCACAAAGAGCACTTGTTGTAGATGTTATGGGTATCAGTGAAGGTTGGTGTGTTTATTCAAATGGATATACATTTAGAGCTTCATCATCCAATCCTTGTTAATGATTACTCACTAAGCAATTCTCCCACAAGGAACTACACAACAAAAAACTATACACTTTCTATACACTCAAAAACTAAACACTTTTTTTAAATTTCTAAAAATTAAGGTGTACAGTTAGTGTATAGTTTTCTATTTAAAATTTTACGCATTTATTGAATTCTAAACCCCTCATACGAACGTTAAACGAAGGTTTTTTTGTTTTAAACTGGAAATTATGCTGTTGTGTAACTTTCTTTTAAGGAATGGGTCGATGGTTCGAGTCCATCAGGGCTCACCAGAAAAAATTCTTAATTTAAGAAATATTAATAGGTGGATAATTTAATATAATTTTATTAGTCCAATCATTTATCTTTCTAATTCTATTTTCATTAGATGGATGTGTGCTCATAAATTCTGGCGGTGCTTTTCCTTTGTTTAAAACATTCATTCTTGTCCATATATTTACAGTTTCCCTTATATCATAACCAGATAAAGATGAAAATATCATTCCTAGATAATCAGCTTCGCTTTCTTGTTTTCTATTAAAAGGATTCATGATGCCTAGTTTAGATAATAAACCAACAGTGTTCATACCGGTTGCTCTGTTTACTTGAGATAATTTTCCACCAGAAAAAATATCAATTAGTTTAGTGCTTGTGTTTAAAAGAGCACTTCTGCTAGCTCTTTCAACCGAATGTTTTGCCACTGCATGTGCAATTTCATGTCCCATCACAGCAGACAAACCATCAGTATTTTTTGTAACTTCTAACATTCCACTATAAACAGCAATTTTTCCACCAGGCATGCACCAGGCGTTTCTAACTTTATTATTATCAATTAATATATATTCCCAATCAAAATTAGTGGTTGGATCGTCTAAACCTGCTCGGTAAAAATATTCACTTATGGAGTTTTCCATTTTTTTACCTATTTCTTTAATTTCATTTAATGATTTTACATCATCACTCATTTTCTCTTTTTCTTTAACTTTTTCATAAATTTTAGCAGCTTGAGCATTTAATGTAGATTCAGGATAAATTTTGAGCTGTTTTCTATTTGTTATTGGAGCTGAAGAACATGAATTAAGAATAAATCCACAGCATCCACTCCCCATGTATGTTAAGAATTTTCTTCTATTCATTTTAATCTAACATTGATATTATAAATATTTATGAATCTAAACAATAAGATATTATTAGCACTATTCATAGTAGCAATTTCTTTTGTAATTTACTCTAGTTTTAATTGAATTAATGAATAATAATAAAAAAAAAAAATCGTTAACACTAATCCTTAGAAATTACTTTATAACAGGTGTTGTTGTGTTAATACCAATAGGTTTTACTCTATATCTAACTAAATTTATAGTAGGGATATCCTCTAGAATTATCCCTCAAAATATAAATCCAAATAGTTATTTGCCTTATGCTATTCCTGGAATTGAAATTTTAATTTCAGTAGTTTTTATCACTATAGTGGGTGGCTTATCTTTATCATTTTTAGGTAAAAGAATTTTAAAGTTAATTGATGATTTATTTAAAAGGATTCCCTTTTTAAGAACAATCTATTCTGCAATTTTACAGATGACAGAATCTTTTTCAAACAAAGACAATGATAAAAAAAGTGTTGTGTTAATTGAATACCCCAGAAAAGGTGTTTGGGCTGTTGGTTTTGCAACTAAAGAAAACAAAGGTGAAATGGCAAAAAAAACTAACCAACAGTTGATAAATGTGTTTGTTCCAACAACACCAAATCCTACTAGTGGTTTCTTGTTAATGTTTCCGATTGATGAAGTTATTCATTTAAATATGTCTTTTGAAGAAGCTTCTAAGTTTATTGTTTCTGCAGGAACATCTTCTGGTAACAATTAAGCTATATCATTAATTATATCTGCTCTATCATATAATTTAATAAGTGGTTTAAACTTTCTAATATCTTCATTGTTTTTTTCAATTCTTTTCATTTCTTTTTCTGCTAATAAAAAAAGATCATTATTATGTATGGGATCAGCTAATTTAAAATTCTTAATTCCACTTTGCTTGAAACCAAGAATATCTCCAAAACCTCTTATATTCATATCTTCTTCTGAAATTTCAAAACCATCATTTGAATTTTTAAGAATATTTATTCTTTTTTTTGCATTTTCACTTAGATTAGACTTAAACATAAGTATACACGTTGAACTTTTACTTCCTCTTCCAACACGTCCTCTTAACTGATGTAATTGAGACAAACCAAATTTGTTAGCATTTTCAATTATTATCACATTTGCATTTGGGAAATCTATTCCAACCTCGATAATTGTAGTTGAAACTAGTATCTTAAATTCATTTTTTAAAAATTTATTCAATATTATTTCTTTTTCTTCGATATCTGTTTTTCCATGAAGTAAAGACACTTGATTTGGAAATAATTTTTTTAGATATTCAAATTTTTTAACTGCTGATGAATGATCAATTTTCTTTGACTCTTCTATTAATGGACAAACCCAAAAAATTTGATTTCCTAATCTAATTTCTTTTTTTATAAATTTTATTACCTCATCAATTTTACTTTCTAATTTACTGTAAGTTTTTATTGGTTTTCTTGATTTGGGTTTTTCTCTGATAATAGAAATATCCATATCTCCATACATGGTCATTGTTAAAGTCCTTGGTATCGGAGTTGCGGTCATTAATAAAACATCACAGTTATCACCACCTTTGTCAGAAAGTTTTTTTCTTTGATTTACACCAAATTTATGTTGTTCATCAATAATAATTAATCCAAGTTTTTTGAAAATTACTTTTTTTTGAAAAATTGCATGTGTGCCAAAAATAATATCAATTTTGTGATTTGAAATTTTATCTAGAATATCTTTTTTTTCTTTATAGATTGATTTTCCAGAAAGTAATTTAATATTTATGTTTTTTGGAAATATTTTTTTTGCAAGATTAAAATGTTGTCTTGCCAAAATTTCTGTTGGCGCCATTACTGCAACTTGAAATCCAGAATTAATAGTGTTAAAAGCTGATAATAGTGAAATTATTGTTTTACCACTACCTACGTCTCCCTGCAAAAGTCTAAACATTTTAGTTGAAGAACTTAAATCAATATTAATTTCTTTTAATGTACTTATTTGATCTTTGGTAAGACTAAAGTTTAAATTTTCAACTATTAAATTTTGTTTTTTTAAATCAAAAACTTTATTTTTTTTTTTAATTCTTTTAATTTTCTTCCTTATTTCTGAGTTTACCAGAAAAGTTGAGAAAATTTCATCGTAAGCTAGTCTTTGATAAAAGTTTTTTTTATATTTTCCTATATTTTCAGGTTTATGTAATTCTCTCATTGATTTGTTCCAGTTAATATTATCAAATTTTTCTAATATATCTTTAGAGTGCCATTCTTCCAATAAAGGTAATTTATTTATTATTTGATTTATTATTTTATTGTAAACTTTTTCTGAAATTCCTTCTGTGAGAGAATATGTATTATGTTTTTGTTTTATTAATGTAGAGTCTTCAGAAATATACCTTGGATTAGTTAATTGATATTTATTTTTATATATTCCAATTTTACCACTTACTGTTATTTCCTTACCTATCGGTAATATCTTTCTTATATAGCCCTCGTAACTATTAAAAAAAATACAATCTAATTCTCCTGTTTCATCAGCACATAAAACACGATTTGGTAAATTCCGTATTCTAGGGAAAGAATATTTTTTAGGAATTATTGTTACTGTCTGATTTTCTCCAATACGTAAATCTTTAATTTTCGATGATGAGCTTCGATCTATATATGATTTAGGTAATTTCCATAATAAATCAAAAATATTATTAATTTTTTTCTTTTTAAGTAAATTAGTCGTTTTTATACCAACACCTTTTAAGGTTGATAGATCTGATAATAGATATTTATAATTACTTTTATTATCCATCAACAACTAATATATTATAATAATGAATATCAACATAGATCAATTGAAAAAAAAAATTATTTACCGTTCAAATTATCGTGGGACAAAAGAGATGGATAAACTTTTAGGTGCATTTGTAAAAAAAAATATCAATAAATTAAACAATCAAGATCTTATTGATCTAGAAAAATTTTTGGATATAGATGATGATAATTTATATAACTTTTATAATGGGTTAAAAACAGATTATATATTTAAAAAAAACAATATTAGCTTACTCTTTAAAAATTTTAAATATAGTAATGAACAATAATGGCGGAGAGACTGGGATTCGAACCCAGGAAAGAGTTGCCCCTTTGCCGGTTTTCAAGACCGGTGCTTTCAACCGCTCAGCCATCTCTCCTTGTAGAAG